>ERZ773224.457-NODE-457-length-58113-cov-5.952634_pt1 | contig 58113 bp, 58 predicted proteins | sample MGYA00580526_ERZ773224 | MGnify/ENA primary metagenome ERZ773224 (study PRJEB29015, sample SAMEA2737743) | human gut metagenome | biome: human gut; feature: human-associated habitat; material: faeces | place: China | collected 2012 ... | reverse complement strand
AGAAAGGAAAAATCAATCTAAAGGATTAATAATTCCTTAAGATTGATTATACGTGGAAAATGAATTACTTTTATCCAGATGCTTATCAAAAAAGTATATATACAATAAATTATGATAAATTAAAAGAAAATGGTATCAAATGTCTACTATTTGATTTAGACAATACCTGTGTGCCTTATATTGATAGAACACCTACCAAAAAATTAAAAAACTTATTTGATAAATTAAGCGAACAAGGCTTCAAAGTAATAATATTTTCTAATTCACCAAAAGAGCGATTATCTCCATTTAAAAAAGAATTAAAAGTAGATTGCTGTGCCAAAGCAGGAAAACCAAGAAAGAAGAACTTTATTAAAATAATAGATTTATATAAGTATGATTTATCTGAAGTTGCCATAATTGGAGATCAATTAGTTACTGATATATATGGTGGCAATAAAGTAGGAATAACAACAGTCTTAGTAAATCCAATGTCAAATATTGATATGCCATTTACTAAAATTCATAGATATATAGAAAGAAAAAAAATAAATAAGATGACCAAACAGGGAATCTTTAAAGTAGGAGAATATTATGACTAAGAAATGTTCAGGATGTGGAGTATTACTTCAAAATGATAACATAGATAAAGAAGGTTATGTAGATGATTTAAATAAAGATATTTGTGAAAGATGCTTTAAATTAAAATACTATGGTGAATATAAAGAAGTAACACTAGATAATAAAGACTATCAAAATATATTAAATAGTATTCCCAAAGACTCACTAGTAGTTTATCTTACATCATTACTAAGCTTAAACTTAGATATCATAAATAACTTTAATAATGTAATAATAGTTTTAACAAAAAAAGATTTATTGCCAAAATCAGTAAAAGATTATAAGTTAATAGACTATGTATCAAAGAGAGTAAATAACTATCTAGATATTGAAGTAATAAGTTCAGTAAAAAATTATAACTTAGATAGTCTAATGAATAAAATAAAAAAATACAGTAATAATAAAGAAGTATACTTTATAGGTAATACCAATTCAGGTAAATCAACATTAATAAATAAAATAATAAAAAATTACTCTGAAAAAGATATCGAGGTAACTACCAGTATTTATCCATCAACAACCCTAAATAAAATAGAAATAGACCTAGAGGGCATTCATATTATGGACACACCAGGTTTAATATCCGAAGGAAGCATAATAAATAAATTAGACTTAAAAGAAATAAAGAGAATAACACCTAAAAAAGAAATAAAACCAAGAAGCTATCAGTTAAAAGGAAAAGGCTCATTAATAATTGATAACAAAGTAAGAGTAGATTATTTTAGTGATAATAATATTACCATATATCTAGCCAATAATTTAAATATAGTTAAAACAGGGTTAGATAATTCTAAACTAAAAAATGGTATAAAAAAAGAATTTAAATTATCTAAAGATAAAGATATAGTTATTGAAGATTTGTGTTTTATCAAGTTTACTAAATCTTCAAATATAGATATTTATAGTTTATATAATATAAATATTTATGATAGAGATAATTTAATATAAAAAAGTGAAATTGTATTTACTTTTTTTCTTTTTTATATTATAATCTATTTAGAATAGAGGAGGGGTACCTATATGATGTATCTAAGTAAAGAAGAGTTAGAGGATATAACAAATGAGTTATTAGAAAATCCCACAAGAGAGACCCTAAAGGTATTAAATAATAAATATAATAGTGAAGAAAATGGTGTAGAAACAAAAAGTATTGTTGAACCAGTAAAAATAGATGTGCCAGAAGTAAAACTTGATATTCCAACCTTTGAAGTACCAAATACTACAAATACCCCAGAGAGTAATACACCAAATATGAATATACCAACATTTAACATACCAGGAAGTGCTTCAGTTAATGAAGTACAAAATAATAAACCACTAGGAGAAACAATTCCAATATCAAGTGAACCAACAGTACCAGTAAACAATAACATAAATGATAATATTCCTTCACTTGAAGTACCACAAAGCGTGCCAGTACAAAATAATAATGCGCAGGTAAACTTCAGTGGAAATCTTTGGAAACCACAGATGCCTACTATTGGTAATATGATGGAAACTACTGATAACTTTAACACAGTACAAAATACTATGCCAAACACTAATCCAAATATTCAAAATACTCCATTTTTTGGACAAACAACAGAACCAGTAAACAATCCAATACCAGTAAATAATGTTCCAAATAATGGTCCATCAATGTTTGGTCAAATACAACAAAATTATAATATGGGAGCTTAATGCTCTTTTTCTTTTTAATCAATTGACATAACCAAATAAATAATATATAATAACAACAGAATTGAGGTTATTATGAATACAAAATTAATTAACATCCAAGTACTTGCTTTACTTGGAGATGCCATCTATTCCCTTTATATAAGAGAAAAGTTAATAGAGGTAGGATATAATGATATAGAAAAAATTCAGAAGAAGCAAGTAGAGTATGTATCCGCTAAAGGAGAAGTAAAAGCATTAAACTATTTAATAGATAATAATCTATTAACCAATGATGAATTAGACATAGTAAAAAGAGGAAGAAATTACAAAAATAATAGTCACCCTAAAAATACCGATATAATTACTTATAAATTATCCACGGGATTTGAATCATTACTTGGAGACCTATATCTAAATAATAATGAAAGACTATATGAAATATTAAGTTTAATTGAGGTGAAATAATGAAAATATATGGTAAAAATGTAGCCCTAGAGGCTTTAAAAGAAAATAAAAAAGTACATAAAATATACTTAAGTAATAAGTTTAAAGATGAAGAAATATTATCTTTAATAGAAAGAAAAAATATAGATACAAAACTTCTTGACAATAGAGAATTAGATAAGATGTGTAAAGGATTACATCAAGGTATAATACTTGAAGTAGAGGATATTAAAACATATTCATTTGATGAAATAATACCAAACATTACTACAGAATATCCACTTGTAGTTATATTAGATCATCTTGAAGATCCCCATAATCTTGGAGCCATTGTTCGTTCTAGTGAAGCCTTTGGTGTGGATGCCATAATAATTCCCAATGACCGCAGTGTTCAAATAACAAGTACTGTTGTTAAAACATCCGTTGGCACAATAGAAAAAATAAAAATAGTAAATGTACCAAATATCAACAATGCTATAAGGAAATTAAAAGATCTAGGATATTGGATAGTAGGAACAGACATGGAAGGAACTAATTATACAGAAATAGATTACAAAACAAAAATAGGATTAGTAATAGGAAATGAAGGAAAAGGTATAAGCAAGGTTACTGCAGATAACTGTGATTACATTGCTAAAATACCAATGAAAGGAACAGTAAATAGTCTTAATGCTTCCGTAGCATGTGGAATATTCTTATCAGAAATAAATAGATCTAGGGGGATTTAATATGTATAATGATTATGAACTATTATATTTAGCACAAGAAAATAATGAAGATGCGGTAAATGAATTAAGAAAAAAGTATAATAGTCTATTGTATGCTAAAGCACTATCTTATAGTAGAAGTTCACATATAGACATAAAAGAATTATTAAATGAAACTGAACTAGCTTTTTATAAAGCCATAGATAATTACATAGATAAAAATACTTTTAATACTTATTTAAATAAAGTAATAGATAATAATCTAACTAATTACATAGCAAAACATAATGTTACTAAAAACAAAATATTAAATGAATCAATATCATATGAAAATAATAATGAAAGAATATTAGAACTAGAAAGTAATAAATATAATCCTGAAGTAAATTTATTTAATGATTATGACTATTCAAGTTTAAGAAATAAGATAATAGAAGTTTTAACTTGGGAAGAAGAATTAATATTCACTTTAAAAGAACAGAATTATACAGTACTAGAAATATCAGAAATAACAGGTAATAAATTAAGAACAGTATATAATATAATAAAGAGAATACAAGATAAAACTATCAAATTAATGTCAAATTAATTATCAAGGTAAAAAAAATATTTACTTTTTACAAAAATTACTATATACTATACTTGACAAAGGAGGAGTACTATGGAAAATAGAGACATAAATGACACATTAAGCGACCAACAGAGAATTTATTTAATAGGAAAAATACTAAGTTCAAAAGGACTATCAGGTGTATTAGAAGCAGTAGATGCAATAAAAGATGGACTTGATGTAGAAATACCAGGATTAGAACGCAAACTATCCGAAGGTGAAAAAATAAATCAAATTAATTATAAAAAGTCAAGTGAACCTAAAGATATCATAGAAGCTCCTGTTAAAGAACCGGTAATAGAGCCAGTTATCAATTCTTCCATTACTACTCCAAAAGAAGCTAGTATTTATAGAGATGAAGCTAAAGCCCTTGTAGAGCAAGATAGATTAGACCATCCAGTCGTAGAAAATCAAGAAACTATAAGTGCAGCGGACCCAGTAGTACCACAAACGGATGAAATTTGCGAGAAAGTAGCCCCTCTAGAGGAGCATCCTAAAGTACTAGAAAGAGTAAAAAATAATCCTTGGTCTGGCATTGAAACAGTCTCACCAGGACAGTTAAAACTATAATAAATACAAATGCTTTAATTAGCATTTTTTTCTTGTTTATAAAATTAAAAAATTGTGATATAATACCAAAGAAGAGGCGATGTATATGGATAAAATAATAATAAAAGGTGCTAGAGAAAATAACCTTAAAAATATAGATATAGAAATACCCAAAAATAAATTAGTAGTAATGACCGGAGTATCAGGATCAGGTAAATCATCCCTTGCTTTTGATACTATTTATGCTGAAGGACAAAGAAGATATGTAGAAAGCCTATCAGCCTATGCAAGACAGTTTATAGCTGCGACAGGAAAACCCGATGTAGATACTATCGAAGGACTATCACCAAGTATATCAATAGATCAAAAAACTACTAATAAAAATCCCAGAAGTACCGTAGGTACAGTAACTGAGATATATGATTATTTAAGACTATTATTTGCAAGAATTGGTGTCCCTTATTGTCCTAATCACCATATACCAATATCATCTCAGTCAGTTGAAGAGATGACAACTAGAGTATTATCACTTGAAGAATCTACAAAAATAATGGTTATGTCTCCAATAGTAAAAGGAGAAAAAGGTACTCAAAAAGATTTATTTGAAAAACTAAGAAAAGAAGGATACATCAGAGTAAAAGCAGATGGTGAAGTAAAAGACTTATCTGAAGATTTAGAATTAGATAAAAATAAAAAACATAATATCTCAGTAATAATAGATAGACTAGTAGTAAAAGAAGGCATAAGAAGTAGATTATACTCTTCTCTAGAGACTGCGACTAAACTAAGTCATGGTAAAGTTATAATAGATGTTATCGGCGGAGAAGAACTGCTTATGAGTGAGGACTATGCTTGTCCATACTGTGATTATTCTCTTGAAGAATTAGAACCCCGTATATTCTCTTTCAATGCACCTTATGGATCTTGTCCAGATTGTAAAGGACTAGGAGTAAAATATAAAATAGATGTTGACCTAGTAATCCCGGATAAAAATAAGTCTATACTAGAAGGGGCGATCAAACCAATAAATCTAGATGAAGAATCAAGTATCATGTATACAGAACTTACCACAGTAGCGGACTTTTACCATATAGATTTATCAAAACCAGTAAAAGACTTAACCAAAGAAGAACTAGATATAATATTATATGGTGCTAAAGATGCCATAACCTTTAATTATCAAGCTAAGAATGGAAACACTAGAAAAACAACTAGCTACTATGAAGGAATAATAACCAACCTAGAAAGAAGATACATAGAAACAAAAAGTACTTGGATAAGAGAGTGGATAGAAGGATATATGACTGAACTAGAGTGTCCTACCTGTCATGGTTCAAGACTAAAACCATCAGTACTAAATGTCTTAATAAATAAAAAGAATATTTATGAAGTAACATCAATGTCAATAGAAGAGTTAAATAAATATATCTCTAATCTAAAATTAACTCCTGAGCAGGCATCAATATCCGAAATAGTCGTAAAAGAAATAAAATCAAGATTAAACTTTCTTATAAATGTTGGCCTATCTTACCTAACATTATCAAGAGAAGCCGGAACTCTATCAGGCGGTGAAAGTCAAAGAATAAGACTAGCCACTCAAATAGGTTCTAGATTAACAGGAGTCTTATATGTCTTAGATGAACCAAGTATAGGTCTGCATCAAAGAGATAATCAAAGACTAATAAACTCTCTATTAGAAATGCGTGACCTAGGTAACTCTCTAATAGTGGTTGAGCATGATACCGATACTATGCTTCAAGCAGATTATTTAATAGATATTGGCCCAGGAGCAGGAGAGCACGGAGGCTATGTCGTAGCCAAAGGTACTCCAGAAGAAGTAATGAATAATCCAGATAGCCTAACAGGAAGATATCTAAAAGGAATAGAAAAAATAGAAGTGCCCTCTAAAAGAAGAAAAGGAAATAAAAAATATCTAGAAATAAAAGGTGCTAAAGAAAACAATCTAAAAAATATCAATGTTAAAATACCACTAGGAACAATGACTCTAGTAACAGGAGTATCAGGTTCCGGTAAGTCAAGTCTAATAAACGAAATACTTTATAAGACTCTCGCATCAACTATCTATTCATCAAAAGAAAAACCGGGTAAATGTAAAGAAATAAAAGGATTAGAAAACATTGATAAAGTAGTACAAATATCCCAGACACCAATAGGAAGAACGCCAAGATCTAATCCAGCAACTTATACAGGAGTATTTGATGATATAAGAGACATCTTCGCAGAAACCAAGGAAGCCAAAATAAGAGGCTATGACAAAGGTAGATTTAGTTTCAATGTTAAAGGTGGAAGATGTGAAGCTTGTTGGGGAGATGGCGTAAAGAAGATAGAAATGCATTTCCTACCAGATGTATATGTACCTTGTGAAGTATGTAATGGAACTAGATACAATAGTGAAACACTAGAAATAAAATATAAAGATAAAAATATTTATGAAGTACTAAATATGCGCGTGGATGAAGCCATGGAATTTTTTGAAAATCATCCTAAAGTATTAAATAAATTAAAAGTATTATCTGATGTTGGCCTAGGTTATATTAGACTAGGACAAGCCGCTCCAACATTATCAGGAGGCGAAGCTGCTAGAGTAAAACTTGCTAAAGAACTTCAAAAGAAACCTACTGGTAAGAGTATCTTTATTTTAGATGAACCTACCACTGGATTACATCAAGACGATATTAAGAAACTATTAAAAATATTAGAGAGAATAGTAGATAATGGTGATACTGTAGTAATAATAGAACATAATCTAGATGTTATCAAAGTAGCAGACTACATAATAGATTTAGGACCAGAAGGAGGAACTGGTGGCGGTGAAGTAGTAGCCACAGGTACCCCAGAAGAAGTAGTAAATAATCCTAATTCATATACAGGACAATATTTAAAACAAGTATTATAATTATATTTATATATACCACATTAACCTTAAAGTTTAATGTGGTTTTTTGAAGCCTAAGGTCTTCAAAAAAGTATTTTAAAGCCTGTAGTCTTTAAAATAAAAAGTTTAATAATGAATGTTATAGGAGAAAAAAGTATAAGTTAAAGACAAAAAAGTCAAAAAAAGAACTGGTGACAAAAAGTCACCAGTTAAAGACAAAAAAAATAGGAAAAAGAACTAGTCACAATTTGTGATTATTTGAAGTTTAGAAAAATAGATAATAACCCAAAGAATTATTATACTACAACAATAAAGATAATCAAATTGGAGACTACAGGCTCCAATTTGCCTCAAGAAGACCCTAGGCTTCTGAGGAAATAAATAAAAGATAATTCTGCATATTTAGAATTATCTTTTTATATATATTAATTATTATTAAGATACCAAGTCTTATTAATATCACAGCTTTGACTAAGAGGTTCAGGATTAGGTTTATCAAGAATAGCAATCGTAGGAAGTTTAAAAGCTGTCCCAAACATAATACAAGTACCAGGATGTAGTGTCTTAATCTTATTAGTTAAAGTAACATCAGCACTAGAAATAATATCTTTAATAAACTGCAAATCTCTAGGATGAAACATCTTAAATACTAAGAAATTACTACACTGTGATATCGCAGTTTCTGATAATTCAGAAGGCCTTTGTGAAACAATTCCAAGTAGTAAACCATACTTTCTACCTTCTTTAGTAATTCTTTCAAATATATTATAACCAAGTATACTAACATCACTATCATTCTGTACATATCTATGAGCCTCTTCAAGTACAATATGAAATGGCATCGTAGCTCTTTGATTTAAAGATACAATATAATCAAACAAAAGCTTAGAATAAATCTTAACTAAGTTTTTAGCAAATCTATCATCAACATAATTAATATTAAAGTTAACAATTTGTGCTTTTCTACCATTATTACAAGTGAGAAGTAAATTAATATATCCCTCTCTATTAATATAACCATTATAATCAAAATATCTAGAATAATCACTATTCATAAGATTATTAAATCTAACTTTAAGAGCATTACCAAGTTCAAAGGCAGTATCACTATTAAGAGCTCCCTCAGAAATAAGAGCAAACTCTAAAGCTGTACTAAAATCTTTCATAGAATACATAAATTCACCATTAGGTAAAGAAAGTTCAAAGTTATCTAGACATAAACTCTCTAAATACTCAATAACAAGTTCAACATCTGCAAACTCTCCACCTTGTTCTACAAATAAACATTGTCTTATAGTTCTAGCCCATCCACCTTTTTCAAGTTTAACCTCAAGATTCAAATTACTAGTACTAAACTTGGTAAGAATAGATACAACTTTATTTCTTATCATACTAGGAGCCTTACCAGAAAACAATACATCAAGTAAACATCTAGCAATAATATCATTCTTCTGATTAATAACTTCATTTTCTTCTCTAGAAAAATAACTAACTAACTTCAAAGCCTTTTCTACTATTGGAATCTGTTCTTTAGAAGTAACACCCATAAGTAAACATAAATCATCTACTCCTAAAAGCCAAAAAGGATAGGTAAGTATTTCGAACTCCGTACTATTTAAATCTGTAGTATATACCTTATAATTAATATTTTCATTAACTTCATGTATTCTCGAGAAGGCTCTTTGATATTCACCATAAGCATCAAATAAGAAAATATTAGAATAAAATGGAAGCGTCTTACACTGATAGAAGATTCCTTGTAGTATCTTAGCTACTGAATAAGATTTACCACTACCAGAATTACCTAGTATAGCAAAATGATTAGAAAAGAAATTACCAACATCAAGTTTAATATCATAATCAGGATATATATAAGATTTACCAAGTTTTATAGTATTAGTAGCATCACTATTTAGAACAATATCCAAAGTAGCATTATCAATCAAATAACATATAGCCTTAAAGGAAGGCTTAGAAATATCTCCATATAAAAATTTACCATCTTTAATTTCACCAACCAAAATAGCCTGCATAATCCCATTACCAATCGCAGTAACTTCTCCAATACTAGTAATATTTTCATCTTTAAAAGTAACATTCTTACCTATTAAACCATCAAAATCATAGACATTAACTTCTAATTTAACAGATACAACATTTTCATTAATAGCAATAATCTTCCCTAACATATTCTTCTTCTCCTAGTATAATTTTATCACATAAGTACAAAAAAGTATATAATAAAATTGCAAAAAAAACATACTTATGTTAATATAAGTATGTAGATAGGAAGTGTTTAATATGATATGTTTAAATTGTGGATGTAAATTAGATTTAGGAGTCAAATTCTGTCCTCATTGTGGTAAAGAAACTCCATTAAATAATGAAAATAATATTGGAAAGATAACTATAGTAAGAGAAAAGAAAATGTTAGGTTTTGCTATACCATTTGATGTATATATAGATGATACTAAGCTAGGTACATTATCTAATAATTCATCATTAACTACACGTAGTACTTTAAGTATGCATGAAATAAAACTAGTAAGTACTGAAAAAGATGTAATTGAAAATATTGAGTTATCTGAAGATAAAAAAGAAGTAACAATAACTATAATACCAAAGATGGGTTTAATATCCGCTAAACCATATATAAAAGAAATAAAATATAATTAATTAATATTATCACTCTAAGCCTGTAGTCTCAGAGTGTTATTTTTAGCCTGTAGTCTAAAAATAAAATCTATCATATATAAGCCAGTCATATATACCTAAATAATAAAAAATATAAATATTTAATAGTATTTTATTTGTTTTAATACATAAAAAAACATTTACACAAGTATAATAATATTGACAATTATCATTAAAAATGATATCATTGTCATATAAGAACTCTGTTCAATCCGAAGCTTTACGTTTATCACGTAAAAGGTTTATGTAGGAAGAATGGAGTTTTTATTTTGCATTTTTAGTTAATGAGGAATCAAAGATACTATTTTTAGACTTAAAGCACCAGTGTCTATATGGATCTTTCCAATTATTTTTATAGTCACCACGACTACTAGTAGAAATACCAATATTAAAATTAGGATATATGGTTCTGATGTTTTTTAAAATATTTTTATATAACTTTTCTTTAGCAATAGTTCTTTTTCCACGCCTATTGCTATTAGGCATTTTTTCCTTATCCATATTATTTAGTTTAAAGTTCATAGCTCCTAAAATAATATCCATACATTGTAATATAACATGATTTCTAGAATCAACCTCTGCAATATCTTCATTATAAATATGAACATTGTTAACAAAAAAGAAATCATTAAGTGCATAAATGTAACCTTTAAACTCTTTGTTTTTTCTTTTAGTGTCTGGCAATTTATCGAAGTATAATTTCAATATTATTTGATCACTTTCGTTTTGGTTGCAGTAATCAATACCGAATGCATGCTTGATAAATTGATAATATAAAAGAAAATATTCTTTTTCCTGATGCTCTCTTGTCAAATTTTGAGGAACTTGAGCATTTTGTCTAAACATTATTCGTATTTTAATTTTATTCTTTTTAACAAAATCAAAAAAATAGTCAATCAAATTCAAATATTTGTCTAAGTATTGCTCAGTGACTTTTGTCCACTTAACTTCTTGATACAAGCCAAGTTCTTCTTTTTTTGCTATTATCATACCATTTATCTTTTCAATTTCAGTATAATTAACTAATGCGCCACCATAAAAGTTACTAAAAAACTTTCCCTTTCTATGTGATTCATCTGCATAAATTAAGTATTGTTTTTTCATTTTATCACCACTAAATGATATTTTATCACATAATCTTTTATTCTCAAACAAGATAATAGTTTCTTTTAACAAAAATTTCATAAAATGTAGTTTAATAAACAAAATCACTTGTATAAGTGTCAAAAATAATATATAATATAAATGTATTTTATCAAGAATGAGGGAGAGAATTAGCTCTATGAACTCATACCAACCTGCATAAAGTAAGGTGGTACAGCTAATAACGATGAAAGAGAATAATGCTAGCTACAAACTCTTTCAAGAGTTTTTTCTTTTTGATAAAAACAAAGAAGGAGTGATACAATGAAAAAATATTTATTTACTAGTGAATCAGTAACTGAAGGACATCCAGATAAAATATGTGATAAAATAAGTGATTACATTTTAGATGAAGCCTTAAGACAAGATAAAACTAGTAAGATGGCTGTTGAAGCCACAATCAAAGACGATTTAATACTAATATATGGAGAAGCAAGTACCAAGGCTAAACTAGATTATGAAAAATTAGCCAAAGGAGTACTAAAAGATATAGGTTATAATGAAGAATACCATGTAATAGTAAAAGTAGGTATGCAGTCTAAAGAAATAAATAAGGCTGTAGAAAAAGATACCATTATGGCAGGAGACCAAGGAATAATGTTTGGCTATGCCACTAATGAAACAAAAGAATTAATGCCTATGCCAATAATGCTTGCCAATAAACTAGCCTATAATTTAACCAAGGTAAGAAAAGAAGATAAAGATAGTCCTTTATTACCTGATGGTAAAACCGAAGTAACAGTAGAATATCAAGATGATATTCCCAAAAGAATAGATACCATAATTATAGCTTCTCAGCATAAAAAAGAAGTATCTAGTAAAGAATTAAGAAAATATATAATAGAAAAAGTAATAAATAAAGTAGTGCCAAGTAATCTAATAGATGACAAAACAAACATCTTAATAAACACCAGTGGTAGTTTTACGGTAGGAGGTTCTTTTGGTGATAGCGGTACTACTGGTAGAAAAATAGTATGTGATACATACGGTGGAATGGGTAAAGTAGGAGGAGGATGTTTCAGCAGTAAAGATCCTTCTAAAATTGATAGAAGTGCAGCCTATTATGCTAGATATGTAGCTAAAAACATTGTCGCCCATAATTATGCTGATAAGTGTGAAATAGAACTAAGTTATGCTATAGGTAAATCCTACCCAATATCATTATATATAAATACCTTTGGTACAAATAAAGTATCTGAAGAAGAAATATATAAATACGTAAATAACACTTTCAATTTCAGTGTAGATAATATCATAAAAGAATTAGATTTACAAAGACCAATCTATTATCCACTCGCAGCTTATGGTCATTTTGGAAGAAATGATATAGAATGTTCATGGGAAAAAGTGCACAAATAATCAACATATTATGATATAATAAATATGGAAGTGATAAATTGAAACAAAGAAGAACCTTTTACAAGAACTTTAATCTAGAAGAAGAAAAAATAATAAAAGAATATTTCACCAATCTAAATAATAATATATCTCTAACAAAAAAAGAAACCATAAAAATAAATGAAGACTTTGAAAAGGCCATAGAGTACTATTTAAAAAATGGAAAATCTCTTAAAGAAACACTTAAAATATTATCCATAGATAACCTTGGAGACATTTATCAAAAAGAACCAGAAAACTGGTATCCATTAGATAGTGCCGCTAAAATATATCCATTATCAATGAGAGATAATCTTATGAGTGTCTATAGAGTATCATGTTATTTAAAAGAAGATATTGTAGCAGAAATATATCAAATAGCCCTATTATTTACTATGAAAAGATTTCCTACCTTTAGAACATCAGTAAGAAAAGGCTTCTTTTGGCACTATCTAGATGGGATAAAGAAAAGATTCCATATCCATGAAGAAAAAAAATTACCATGTTCATATATAAATGTATCAAACATAGGTAAACAATCATTTAAATCCCTATACTATAAAAATAGAATAAGTATAGAATGCTTTCATACCCTAACAGATGGAACAGGAGCTACCATATTTCTATCCACACTAGTAGCTACTTATCTAAAATTATTAAAAGAAATACAAGGTACTAATAATTATGTATTAGATATAAATGAAAGACCTAAAGAAGAAGAAGCAAAAGATGAATTTAAAGGAAAAGTTTCAAAGATAAAATCACAAAGTCTAATAGAGAAAAAAGCTCTTCAAATAGATGGAAAAAAATCAAGTGTTAGACCATGTCAGATATTACATTTTGATATAGATTTAAATGATATAAAAAAACTATCTAAAGAAAAGAATGCCACTATAACAGAACTAATGTTAAGTATTTTATTTCTAACAATATCATATTCAACATCAAAAAAAGGACTAATAAAAATACAAGTACCAGTAAATATGCGTAAATACTATCCCTCTAAAACATTAAGAAACTTCTCATTATATGTATCCATAAATATTCCAAGAGAGGATGTAAAAGATTTAGATAGTACCTTACTTGAAGTACAAAGACAATTAAGAGAAAAAAATACTAAAGATAACTTAGATGAATTATTAAAATATACAGATAATTTAATAAAGTATTTAAAATTCATTCCACTATTTATAAAAAGACCAGTAGCCAAATTAATATATGGTTATGCTGGCGATAAATCTCAAACTACAGTATTATCCAATCTAGGTAATATAAAATTACCAAAAGAAATACAAAAAGAAGTAGAAAAGATGGACTTTGTCTTAGGAACCGCTATTACAAATAGAGCCTCATTTTCTATCATAACGTGTAATAATATTTTAACATTATCAATAAGTAAATTAACTACAAATACATCAGTAGAAAATAGTATATATAACATATTAACTCAAAACAATATTAAATTAAAAGTATATGGAAGTGAAGACTATGAAAGTAGAAATTAATTATCCAAAACTAAAAAAAGAAGTAAATAAATTCTTAATATTTAGAAAGATAATGTTAATAATATTTTTAATATCTATAATAACTTGTACTATAGTAAACCTCTCACTAGGAGGTAAAAAATGGATGCTTTATGTACTAGGAGGAGAAATAATATTCTATTTTGCTATATTAAATAAACCATTAATAGATAATACTCTAATAAAAAGAATAACAATAGTAGTAATGATAGTATGTGCTTATTTATATATGATAGATATTATTGAAGAAACTAGTTTCTCATACTTTGTAATTAATATAATTCTCTTTAGTATTATAATATTTCAGTTAATAATATTTCTATCTGAATTCAAATTACAAAGAAAGAAATTTATTCCATTATTCTTTACTGCTATTGGGGCCATAATATTTTGTATATTAGCCTTAACTAAGGTAGTAGAATTAAATTGGCCTATCATTGTTTTAGGAGGAGTAGGTGTATTAAGTTTAATAATTCTCTTAGTATTCTATCATAAAAGAGTAATTAAAGATTTAACTAAGTACTTTAGTATAAAGTAGTAAAAGTTCGAACCCAAGGTTTCTCACTTACTTTTGAAGCCTAGGGCCTTCAAAAGAATTTTAGAGCCTGTAGTCTCTGAAATAAAAGTATTTGTACAAACTATAGATTATGTCTATAGTTTTTCTTATATCACAGGTAGTGATAAAAAAATATGTAAAAGTATAAAATACATATTGACAAAAATAGGTTACATATGTTACCATTAAAACAGAAAGGGAAAGATATATTATGTAATAAAAAAATAAACATAAGGGGGAATCATATGACTGGAGAGCAGCTCAAACTACTAACAAAAATGAAAAAGTTAATAACTAAAGGAAATAAAAGATTTGCTAATAGAAAAGATAGAGATTATCTTGAAGAATTGTTAGAAATTGGAATAACTGAAAGTTTAGCATGGCAAGAAATATTAACATTATTTTCATATAACTATGTTCAAGATTATAAGCCTTTTTATTCAAAAAGTGAAAATTCACTAGTATTTAAAAAAGATATTAATGGAAATAGAGTATATATTAAGTTAAAGATAGAAGAATATAATAATAAAGAAATGACAGTATGCTTATCATTTCATTTAGATTATAAATAGGAGGATACTATGAGATGTGATAATTGTGGTAGTACAGATACTTATATTAAGAATCATGAACATATCTACCAAATAAAAGGAAAAGAAATAAAATTTAATTCAGATAGAAGATTTTGCTCAAAATGTAATAGTTTAGTCTATGATGAAAAGCTAGATAATACTGCTTCTGAAAAAGGTATAGAAGTATATAATAAATTATATGGAGTAACTAAAGAAGAAATAATAGCCTTAAGAAAAAAATATAATTTATCACAAGAATTATTTTCTAAAGTAATAGGATGTGCTAAAAAGACATTAATAAGTTATGAAAAAGGAGTATCTATACCAAATGATAGTTATTTAATATTAATAAAAATTTTAATAGCTAATCCAGAAATAATAGCAAATCTAGTTGAAGCCAACAAAATACAATTTACTAATAAAGAATATAATAAAATTAATAATAAGATATCTATATTCTTAGCTAATAACGAAAAACAATTATTACTAAACGAAGAATATAGTCCAACAGAGTATAATGGTTATACTAAATTTAATAAAGAAAAAGTATATAATATGATTATCTTTCTCGCGGATAATACAATATTAAAAACAAAATTATTAAAAGAAATGTTTTACGCTGATTTCTTATTTTATAAAGAAAACTGTAAATCAATAACCGGACTAGAATATTGTAAACTACCATTTGGTCCAGTTCCAGATCGTTTTGAAACGATATTATCGAAAGGGTATCAAGAGGATATAATAGACTATAAACCAGTAATAACCCCATCTAAAGAATATTATGAAATAACATCAAAGAAAAAGTTTAATAAAGATTTATTTACCAAAGAAGAATTAGAAGTATTAGATAAGATAAAGAAATATTTTAAAAACTATAATGCTAAAGAAATAGTGGATTATTCTCATAAAGAAAAAGCCTTTATAGATACTAATAAATGTGAAAAAATAAGCTATGACTATTCCTTTGATATAGATTTAAAATAGTTATCAACAATATTTGTCGATAACTAAAAAGAAAAGAGACTATCTAGTAGTCTCTCCCCAACTCAAGCGGTGTACTTAACATACACTTAATTTAATAAAATCGACATTGAGCTATCGACCTGACGAGATTTCTCTCCGGTAATACAATGATACTATAACTATCATAAAAAGTCAAGTATATTGCACTATTATTATACTCAAAATAGTAAAAAAAATACCAATAATAAACTACTTTAAGTATATATTTAATGCTTATATATAATAAGTATGGTTGATACTTATTTGGAGACCCACTAGGCTCCAAATAACACTAGCAAGACAAATGGCTTGCAGTGTAAAAACAATTGACAAAACAAAAAAACTATCATATATTATAAGTGGAGGGATATTTATGTATAAATATGTAGGTAATGTAATCATGTTTACTATAAATATCACACCTTTATCTCATCAAAAATAAAAGTAAAAAAAATGAGATGTGGGTGTGAGTTTTTGTCGTGCCTGCATCTATATATATAAATAGAAGTTATATGGATGCAATATATTCATATAACTTTTTTTGATGGGAGGAATATTATGATAGATATAAATATAAGTAAAGTATGTAAGTCATTTGGTTTTGACTTAGTGTTAAATAATATAGATATAACAGTACAAAAAGGAGAAAAAGTAGGCTTAATTGGAACAAATGGAAGTGGAAAGAGTACTATACTAAAAATAATCGCAGGCCAAGAAAGTATAGATTCCGGTTCCCTTTCAATAAGAAATAATATAAGTATAGGTTATTTAAGTCAAATACCTGAAGAAAAAGATATAATAGTAAAAGACTATATAAATAGTGCCTTCAAAGAAATAATAGAACTAAAAGAAAAACTAGAAAGATATGAAGATAAACTTTTAACTGAAGATTATAAAGTAATAACAAAGTATATGAATCTGCAAGAGAAGTTTATCTCGTTAGGAGGATATGAATACGAAACAAAGATTCAAAAAATACTACCAGTATTTAATATAACTGAAGAAATGCTAAATAGAAATTTCAATACCTTATCTGGAGGAGAAAAAACCATCATATCTCTAATAAGATTATTATTACAAGAACCAGATGTCTTATTATTAGATGAACCCACTAACCATTTAGATATAAATAAAATGATTTGGTTAGAAAAAACATTAAAGAACTATAAAGGTACAATAATGTTAGTATCACATGACCGCTATTTCATGGATAATGTCATAAACAAAGTATATTTATTAACCAAAAGAGGAATAGAAGTATATCATGGTAATTATAGTTACTATATTAAAGAAAGTGAAAATAGACTATTACTAGAATTAAAAAACTATAAAGACCAACAAAAACAAATAACCGCTATGGAAAATAGTATCAAAAGATTAAGAGAATATGGCAAGCTTTGTGGACCAAGTGGTGGAGAAATATTTTTTAGAAGAGCTGCCAGTATCGAAAAAAGATTAGAAAAAGTAGAAAAGTTAGATAAGCCAGAAGAAAAGAAAAAACTAAATATAACTTTTGATACCGCTAGTAGATCAGGAAAAGATGTATTAACAATAAATAATCTAGATCTATCTTATGGTACTAAAGAAATATTTAATAATCTTAATCTAAGTATTAAATATCAAGATAGACTTTGTCTAGTAGGAGATAATGGAGTTGGCAAATCAACCTTAATCAAAGAAATATTAAAAGAAAATAATAGCATAAAACTAGGAAGTAATATCAAGATAGGTTACATTCCTCAAGAGATAGAGTTTGAAGATATTAATTTATCAGTACTAGAAGAAGCCAGAAAATATTTCATTGGACCAGAACAATATTTAAGAAGTGCTTTATTTAAATATCTCTTTGCAGGAGAAAACATTCATAAAAAAATAAAATACTTATCCGGAGGAGAAAAAGTAAGATTAAAAATATTCTGTCTAATTCAAGATTCTTATAACTTCTTAATTCTAGATGAACCTACTAATCATATTGATATTGATACAAGAGAAATGCTTGAAGAGTCACTAAAAGAATATAATGGTACTATATTATTTGTATCTCATGATAGATATTTCATAAATAAAATAGCTACTAGTATAATTGAAATAAAAAATAAGAACATAACTAGATATATTGGTAATTATGATGATTATCGTGAGAAAATAAACAAAATATGATATAATTAAATGGGAGGAAGTATGAATAACATACCAAAATTAAAATTTAAATATTTAACTCTTGAAGAAACTATTATTAAAGAAATAAAAGAACATGAAGAAGAATTTATAAGTAAATGTAATAATAAATAACTTATCCACATAAACTGTTGACAGGCAAAAGTGTCAATGGTTTTTTATTTGACATAATTTGCATCTTTCTATATAATATAAGCATCTAGAAAGGAAAAATACCATGGAATTAAACATTGACTACGTATCTGATTTACACTTAACTCACTACATAAGTAAAAAAGAAAGCATAACCAAAATAGATAAATTAGTCCAAGATAAAATAAGTATGCAAGTAAAAGGAGATATCCTTGTAGTAGCGGGAGATATAGATGAAGATATAAATAGAGTGAGTGAACTATTATATTCATGTTCAAAATACTATAAAAAAGTAATATTTGTCCTAGGTAATCATGAATACTATATACCAGTAATAAAATATATCTATACTGATTCCATGGCTAAAGAATATAACTATAATAGTATGAATAAAGTATATAGATTAAATGAAATATTTAAAGATAATAACGATATAATCATACTAGATAAAACAAATAATACTAAAGGACTATATACCTATAATACCTTCTTATTAGCGGGAGATACCCTTTGGTATAAACCAGTAACATTAGTAGATAAACTATATAACTATCCTATGCAGAATGATTCAAGATTTATCTTATCAGAATTATCTAAAAAAGAAAAAATACAAAAACTACATAACGATAGCATATCTTGGTATAATAACTTACCAAATAATATAGATTTAATAATAACTCATGTACCACCATTTAGAAATAAAAGTAATAGTAGGGGTAATAACTCTTGTTACTATACAGAAGTAAAAGAATATAAATCACCGGTATGGATATATGGACATGATCATAAAGAAGAAGATATAATAATAAATAATACTAGATTTGTATCTAATCCATGGGGTTATGATACTAAAGAATTTAAAATAAAAACATTAACATTGACTAAATAATAAACTAAGATATCAAGTCTTAGTTTTAATATACCTATATATTATCTTTATTATGTCCACTATAAGCCTTACTATGTAAGTCTTATTAGTGTTTAATTAAGCTAAGTAAACTTATCTTAATTAAAAGTATCCAAGATACCTATTATATATAAGCAGTAGGTATATACTAATATTATTTTAGTATAAAGAAGTAATTATATAAATAAGAGTAGAAAAATAATCGTATAGTCATATATAACAAAAAACTATGATATAATAATTTCAGGTGGTGAGATTATGTGTTTGATATGGAACTTAATAAAAGCATTTACTGATACTCAAGATGATAATAAAAAAGATAATAATGATTTAGAAGATTGGCAAAAAGAATTAGTAAAAGAAAAGAAGCATGATTCATTTAACTTTGAAGAGGAAGAACTAGAAGATGATGACTATTATTCTGAGGATGATAATGAATAAGAAAATTGTCAAAATATATTGAATAAATATAAAAAGTTTGATACAATATAGGCAGTTAAAGGAAGAAAGACGCTTGTACAGGTCTATTTAATAGATTTTTTGTACTGCGTCTTTTTGTATTAACTAGAAGTGGGAGTGAAAAGTATGACTGTTAAAGGAAAAATAAAATGGGTTAATAATGAAAGAGAATATGGCTTTATCGACTGCGGAAGCGGTGAAGATATATTTTTCGTTAGTAGTGTATTTAAAAATAAAGAGCCATGTATGCTATTAGAGGGTGACATAATTGAGTTTGAATTAGCAACAAACAAAGGAAAATATGATTTGCAAAAGGTTGTAATAAAAACAAAAAACACAATTGTCAAAATTGTCAAAAGTGACATATTCAAAGCAATAATTACTGCTATAATTACAGCAATGATAAATAAACAATTAGAAAACAATAATCAAAGCAACATAAATATTAATATTGACTTTGAAAACTGTGATATAAAAATAGTAGAAAGAGAAAGCAATTCTGCGAAGTAAGGAGGTGATTTGGTGGATATTTTAGAAAAGTTAAGAAAACTTAAATTTACAGTATCATTAGATAATGTAGTAATTGCTACATTAATTATAATAGTTGCTGCATTAGTGATATACCTTATTATAAAGTTAATATTAAAACTTATAAAAGGCAGAGTAAGTATAAAGACAATAACAATAAATGGAATATCAGTGGATTTAGAGTGCAATAGTTATGTCAAAAAGCTAGCAAATGAAGTATGGATAGAACTATCAACAAGGAAGATAGCGTTACCATTTGATGAAGAAAATGATGTAATTGTTGAAGTTTATAATTCTTGGTATGAAGTATTTAAAAGATTTAGGGAAATTCTTAAGGAACTGCCAATAAATAATAATAAAGAAGTGGAAAAATTATCATTGCTAATTCTTAAAATATTAAATGAAGAATTAAGAGGCCATTTAACTAAATGGCAAGCAAGATTCAGAAAGTGGTATAAAGAAAATGAAAATATAATTGGTGAAGATCCTCAAGAAATCCAAAAAAAATATCCACAATATAAAGAGTTAGTAAAAGATTTAAAAAGAGTAAATAATAACATGATAATATTTACAGAAGAATTAGATAAAATAAGAAAGGAAGGATAATTATGGAAAAACACAAAGTATTTATTTCAAGATATCATGCGGATGAAGAAGAAGTAAGCAAATTTATTGAATATTTTTGCGATGAAAAGGGAGTATTTACAAAGAAAATAGTTGGAGATGATTACGACACAACTATAAATAGCGAAGATCCTGACTATATCATGAGAAAAATAAGAGAGGACTATTTAGCAGATTCAACAGTTACACTAGTTTTAATAGGAGATGAAACCTATAAAAGAAAATATGTAGATTGGGAAATAGCTTCTACATTGAGAAATGATCCTAACAATAAAAGAAGTGGATTACTAGGAATATATTTACCAGGAAAATCAGATTCAGAAGTTCCTTATAGACTTCAAGATAATGTTGAATGTGGATATGCAAAAGTATACAGTTACCCAACTGGAAAACCAGAAACATTAGAAAAATGGATTGATGAAGCTTATGATAAAAGAAATGATCCAAACTATGAGCCTGATAATACAAGAGAACTTTTTGAAAGAAATAGAAGTTAATAAAAAATAAGTTAGTATTAAATAAAGGAAGCAATACTAAAAATAATGCTTCTTTTATTTAGTAAAAACTTAAAAAAATAAGAATTATATTATATAATATTATATATAACAGAACTTAGTTATTTGGAGGTAAAAGAAGTATGGACCTAAGAAAAGAAATGATAATCATCGATAACGAAATAGTAACACCAAAAATATCATATTGTAAATGTAACAACACTAACTATACCTATGTAATAAAATACAAAAATAGTAGTAAGTTTTACAATTATCAAACAGATAGAGTAAAACATCTAACAGTTTCAGAACAAATAGACCTAACAAAATATAATATCTTCATAAATAACATTAAAGTAAAAGATATAAAAGAAGTCTATGAATTTAACTATGGAAATAACTATTACTACCACATGATTTTAAACAATAATACACATCAAGACTACCTAGATACCCAAGTAAAAATAATAAGCGATAACAAAGATGTAATAGAATACATGCAAAAGGTCGCTGACATAACCTCACTTTGCACCGAGGACGGAAAGAAGATACTAAGTGAGCAGATGGGAAAAGTAGAAGTAGATAACCTAGATACAGCGTTATCAAACTATCTAAAACTATCAAATAGTATAATAAAAGAAAATAACATAGACTTTCTAATATTTCCCTTTGGTTGTAATTCTAGTCAGTATAAAGCTGTAGAAAATGCTATAAATAACAAAGCAAGTGTCATTGAAGGACCACCAGGAACAGGTAAGACTCAAACAATACTAAATATCATAGCCAATATACTAATAAGAAATATGAATTGTCAAGTAGTGTCAAATAATAATGCTGCTATCGAAAACATCGAAGAAAAATTAAAAAAATACAATCTAGACTTCTTTGAAGCACTCTTAGGAAAAAGCGCCAATAAAAATAATTTTATAGAAAACCAAACAGATAACATTCCATCATTTAAAGAGTACGAAAATATAAATATTGAAGATATAACCAATGTAATAAAAAATAACAATAGCATAGTAAAACAAATCTATACCAGTAGACAAAATATAGCTATACTAACTCAAAATAAAAATGACTTAACACTAGAATACAAATATTTTAAAGAATACATAAAAAATCAGAATATTAATCTTATAGAACTAACAAGAATAAATACAAATAACTTACAAAAATTATGGAGTGAATTATTAAACATCGATAAATTAACACTATTAAATAAATTAAAATATATATTCATATACCAAATAGGAGACTTCTCATTCTATAAAAACAATATTGAAATAATAATAAATACCATTCAAAATAGTCTATACCAAACACAAATAAAATCATTAGAAGAACTAATAACCAAAGAACAGACATTTGTAGAAAAAAATAAATATATAGAAACAGCCTTTATAAACTCATCAATGACTTATCTAAAAAAATACCTATCACAAAAATATAAAGGACCAAGAAAAAAATATACATATCAAGAAATAAAAAAAGATAGCACTAATTTTATAAAAGACTATCCAGTTATACTAAGTACAACCTACTCATCGAGAAATAATTTCAAAGAAGATTTCAAGTTTGATTATATAATAATGGATGAATCAAGCCAAATAGATGTTGTAACAGGCCTATTAGCATTATCATCCGCTAAATACGCCGTTGTAATAGGAGATGAAAAACAACTACCAAATGTCGTACCAGATAAAGTAAAAGAAAAGACAGAAAAAATATTCAAAGAATACAATATAGATAATGGTTATAGTTATTCATTAAATAGTTTCTTAAGTAGTATCAAAAATATCATAGAAGAAGTACCAAAAGTAATGTTAAAAGAACACTATAGATGTCATCCTAAAATAATAAACTTCTGTAATAAAAAGTTCTATAATAATGAACTAGTAATAATGACTGAAGATAAAGATGAACAAGATGTTATAAAAATAATAAAAACCAATAAAGGAAATCATAAAAGAGATAATACAAGTCAAAGACAATTAGATATAATAAAAGAAATACTACCAAAGCTAAAAACTAATGATGTAGGAATAATAGCACCATATAATAATCAAGTAGAATTAATAAAACAAAATATTCAAGATATAGAAGTAAGTACAGTTCATAAGTTTCAAGGTAGAGAAAAAGATGTTATAATAATATCAACAGTAGATGATGAAATATCAGACTTTGTAGCGGACTCTAATATCTTAAATGTAGCCATATCTAGAGCAAAGAAAGAATTAATATTCATAGTAACTGGTAATAATATAAAGAATCAAAATATAAAAGATTTTATAGATTATACCAAATATATAAATATGGAAGTAGAAGAAAGCAATATATATTCAGTATTTGATTTTTTATATAAACAATATGAAAAGGAAAGATTAGACTATTTCAAAAAACATAAAAAGATATCAAATTATGATTCAGAAAATATCATGTATCATTTACTAAATAAAGTATTAGAAGATTATAAAGACTTAACATTTACTTTTAGATATCCAGTAAATATATTAATAAAAGATAAAACATTATTAACAGAAGAAGAAAGAAAATATGCTTCTCACCATAATACTCATATAGATTTCTTAATATATAATAAAATAAGTAAAATACCATTATTAGTGATAGAAGTAGATGGATATAAATATCATAAAAAAGATAATAAACAAAAAGAAAGAGATATATTAAAGAATAATATTCTATCTAAATATAATATACCATTAATAAGATTAACTACTAATGGTAGTAGAGAAGAAAGTATTATAAGAAGTAAATTAGATGAGATAGTTAATAATAAATAATTATATATATTTTATTATGTTCACTATAAGCCTTACTATGTAAGTCTTATTAGTGTTGTTATTAGCCTAAAGTCTAATAACAATATGCCTATTGCATCTATTATATATAAGTAATAACTATATACTAATATTATTTTAGTATAGAGAAATTTGTCTAAATTTATTGATTAAATAAAAATAATTTGATATACTTAAATCAGTTAAAGAAAGACGCTAGTACAGGTCTATTTAATAGATTTTTTGTGCTGGTGTCTTTTTTATTAACTAGAAGTAGGAGTTGAAGTAGGAAGTATGAAAATTGATAAGTTTACAGGATACATTAAATATAGAGAAGAAGAAAATATTTTTATTTTTGATAATTATGAACTTCAAATCATTCCAAAAACATATGAAAAAAAATTAGAAAATGAAGGGACTTTCATATTTGAAAATTTAAGCAAACCAAAAAGGCAAGGATGGATAAATGATATACAATTAATAGGCGTGACAGAAAAAAATGAAAAGGTAATATTTTGCATTAAAGATTGTGCTTCAATTAAAAATGGAATATTTAAATACAGCGTTAAATGGTTATATATTTATAAGGAACCTGCTGAAGATCAGAATTTTCTAATAGATGGTTTAATATTTACTAGTCAAGAAATAGAGCAATTATTCAATATATCTCGATGTATAATAGACAATTATAATTACAATAAAGAGACAAAAAATGGCAATTATACTTTAAATTTAGATGTAACTAAGGAAAAAATTGGAAAGTTCAAATATAAATCACATGATATTACAATTTATGAAGAAATAAATTTCAAAAAAAAATATTTTCCTCAACAAAATTTAGATATATGGCCAACATTGTTACTAGAATTTTCTGATGGTGTAAACGATTTATATAAATTAATTGAAATTGTTATTCTACAAAAACATGTTATAGACTTTTTAACATACAGATCTAACAATACGTTTGAAAAAATAACATCTTATTGCTATAATGAAGATCATAATAGAATAATATCCGGATATTTTTATTTTCCATTTGATGTAAAAATAGAAATTAATAAAAAAAACATAAACAAGTTAATAAAATTAACTACAGATTTAAATGTTGAAAAGTTATATAGTCTAATAGCACAAGATAAATTGTATATACCCTATCTATCATCTTCAATATCAGAAAGAAAAAAATATACTCCACAAAAAATGTTGGGAATATTTATCGCTTTTGAAAAAATATTCGGTTGGATGCATAGTGAAAAAAATACAAGAGGAAAAAAATACATTCAAATGATTGATGAAACGATAAAACTGCTAAATCAAAATAGTCAAGATTTGATATCAAAATCAAACAAAAAATATTTTAATGAAGTTATGAAAAATTTAGAAAAAAGTAAAAATGATATTAATTATAAAAGCAAGGCTGAATATATTTTAAATAATTATGAATTGTGTAGCAAATATATAGATTTAATATATGATAAAAATGAAGAAAAGTCAATCGAAACAATTGCCACACGATTAAACATAGTAAGAAATGCACTGGCACATGGTAATAAAAAATTAGAGTTTCAGTCGATAAACTTAAAGGATATGAGATTAATTGAAATATCAATATATATTATGATATTAAAATATTTAACAATGGATGATGAAAAAATTGTTGATAACATTAGTTTACTATTTAATATTACACCTAGATAGAATGATTAATACAATTATTTAAATTGAAATGATTATAAAAGTTAATTATGAACCTTGAAAATATGTTCTAATTATATAGAAATAAGTATCATGTCAAAATAAAATGTATATCATAGACAAAAAATATTCAGATATTGCTAGAAGACAAAAAGCAGATTTTTTTGATATCAACCAACAAAATTTTTGCACATGATAAAAAGAAAAATATCGAATATTTTGAAAAAAAGTATTTGATTTGCACACTAAAAAATATTATAAATGACATTAGCGTAAAAAAATATTAACGATATTAAGGAACTTATTTATAGATTTTATATATCATTTTATAACAAACAGAAATAATTTATAAAGAGGTAAAAGTATGGAAAATAAAGAAATTGTAATTTACGAAAAAATGCAAAATAAAGAATATAAAAAAATATACAAACTTATAATGGATAAAAAAGGTAGTTCAAATGATAAATTATACAAAGAAATAAATGAAATAATTTTTAATTATTATAAATTTGCAGAAAAAAATTATTTTAATGCATTTATTGTACAGAATTATGTCGATGAATATTTAAAAGTAATTAATCACCTTTTGGAAAAATATAATGAAGAATACAATAAAACAATATATGATATAAGTAACTTCATAAGCTTATACACAGAAAATAATTTAAAGTATAAATATTATGTAATTGACGAATTTAAAAAAATTGGAATTATTGAGGAAAGAAATTATCAAGATAAAAAGGAAATTAATGCATTTAAAAAAATATTACAGGTTTTAAGTGTAACATATAGAAAAGATAATAAGAAGTCACCACACAAAATATACAACGATTCTAATACAAATATAATTAATCAAAAAGCCAAAAGAATAGTAAATCTTATTATTGAATTAAATAAGAAATCAAAACTAATAAATCAAATTGAAGTAGTAAAGCCAACAAACAGTACTATGGAAACATTATGTGTATTACCGGATATTGTGGTAGATAATGAAAATGATTTTAAACAACTGATAGATAAATTATTTAAACTACTATGGGACAATAATCAAAAAATTAGAGTTTATGACAAAAATAAAGAATTATCATTTATTAATTCACTAAGAACATATTATTATCATGATATTGACCATGGAAAAGAAAAAGATATAAGAAAAAAGTTTATAAACGTAAAAAATATATATAAAAAAGCTTGTGGAAAGGTAATTATAGAAACTTCAAAAGATTGGCAAAAGTTGCAAATATATGTTTATGATCAATTAATTATATTCTTAAGTAATGTAGATATAGAAGAAAATAGCGGTGTTTTAAATTGAGAATAAAACTTATTTGCATTTTAAAATTTAATAATATAAAAAATATATAAATAATCAAAAGATTCAGGAGGTATTGAATGAAAAATAATAAAACATTAGACTTTTTACAAAAAAATTATGGTTGGATGATTGCATTGATAACTGGTGTAAGTATAATAATAACTTTCGTATTAAAATTCATAAAATATATTTACTCTACTTTCTACTTTTATTATTATGGAATTTCATATGAACTATTTAATAGCGAGGAATTAAATATTTTATACAATTTTGGATTCTCTATTATAATAATATTATGCTTTTGCTCATTAATTTATTGCTATATTCAACTTTTTAACTCAAAAAAGCTAGAATTAAAAACAAAAGCACTTAACACATTTTTAATTATAATTTCAAATTTGGTTATGGTCTACTCTATTAATACTGAATATTCAATGTGGAATATTATAATAAATACTGGGTTACTCATTATAACAGAAATAATAATGATATTTATTTTCTTTAAGAAACCAAAAAAAGAAGAAACAGAAAAACTAGAAACAAAAAGTATATTGAATTCACTAAAAATACTACCATTTTATTTAATTTTTGTAGTATTTGTTATTTTATTTGAGTATGGCCTAGGGATAAAAATGAATAAAACATATAGAATAGTAGATAATGATAAAGTTATTGTTTATACCACTGAAAATTATTATTTGACATTAAATTGTGAAATAGAAAATAATGTTCTAATTATCTACCAAGGTAGTCAAACAAAAATTGATAACAAGGATATAGAAAGTAAATTGATAAAATTTAAAGACATAAAAATAACAAATGACTGAAATAGTTAACATTAATTGTCAACCACATCACAAATAAATATAAACTAATGACTTTATATTAAATTATTGATATAATTAGAGTGAGGTGGTTACCATTAAAACATTATTATATATATTATTTTTTCCTCTTGTACTTGTTTGGTATATCCTTAAAATAGGGGCTATCATGTTTTATTATATTTTTATTTTGATGATTGATATGACTAAACTGGTTTGTAATTTAATAATTTGGTTATTTCAAACAATATATAATATTTTTAGTAAAAAGAAAATACATATTAATTTTCCAGAGTCATCTTTTAAGAAAACAAATGTTAAATCAAATAAAGTAGTAAAAAGAAATTATAAAGATGAAGAATTTGATAAAGAAGCAGAATTATGGGGATTATCAGAAGAGGATAAAAGAATAGCTAAAGAAGAAAGAATGAGCCCAGCAGATTTTATTGAAGCAGAGGAACGAGCTGATGATGAACTTATTACTGATGAATGGGAAGAAGATAAGTATAAATAACAGTTAAATAACATATATGAGTAATAATTATATATAAATATTATTTTGTCATGGAGAATCTTGTCCGAAATTATAGACATTTTTTTGAAAAAGTGATAAAATTAAATCTAGAAGGAATAATTTGGAGAAAGAAGCGAAAATATGAATTCAAATGAACTTAAAAATATTATTGAGAATGCTAGAATTGCTAAAGGGATTTCTCAAAGAGAACTTGCTAAATTATCTGGAATAAGTAGAAGTACTTTAAATGATATTATTAATGGAAAGATTAAAAAAGTAGATGTTAATTCTTTAAAGAAGATAGCTGAAACTTTAGATTTATCTTTAACTAATCTTTTAAAAGTTGCTGGTTATGATGAATTTTTAGATTATTTGTCTTTAGATAAATATAAAAATAAATCTATGAAGGATTTAAAAGAAATGATTGAAAAATATAAAAAGTCAAAATTAGATTTATTAGATTTTTATGCACAAAAAAGAAAAAATGTATTTGAATTACAAAGTTACATAAACAATATAAAAACTGAAATAAGAATTATTTCAGCTGGAGGGGTTAGAAAAATGACTGATGAAGAACTTCTTCAAACTTTAGATGGGATGTATGAAATAACTAAGGGAATTGCAAAAAAATACGATTATAGTAAATTACCGAAAGATGATTAGGAGGGAAAATATGATTAAAGGAGTATCAATGTTTGCAAGTTCTGGCATAGGAGAAACTTATTTTAAAAAAGCTGGAATTGATATAGTAGTTGCAAACGAATTGCTTCCAAAAAGAGGGCAATTTTATAAAGAAATGAATCCTAATTCTAATATGATAATTGGTGATATTAGAGATAAAAATGTAAAAAAAGAATTATTAAGTAATATTAATGATGAAGTTAAATTTTTGATCGCAACCCCTCCATGCCAAGGAATTAGTAATTTAGGTAAAAATAGAACTATTGATGATAAGTTAAAAGATTCGAGAAATTATTTGATTTTTGAAGTTCTTGAAGTAATTGATAAAAAAAATTTTGACTATATTATGATAGAAAATGTTCCTGGCTTTTTAAAGGTACTATTACCTTATAAAGATGAATTGAGAACGATTGAAGAAATTTTAATAGATAAATATTCTGATAAATATATTATTGAGACAAAAGTATTAAATGCTAAAGATTATGGAGTTCCCCAAAGTAGACCAAGAGCGATTGTAAAAATGTATAAAAAAGGTTTGAAATGGGGATGGCCTAAGCCACAAAAAGAAATAACTTTAAGAGAAGCAATTGGAGATTTACCAAGCTTAGAATCTGGTGAAACATCTAATATTAAATTTCATAATGCAAAAATACATAATGAAAGAGAAATAGAATGCATGAAATATACTGCAGAAGGTTGTAGTGCTATGACTAATGAAGTTCACTATCCTAAAAAAGCAGATGGAAGTCGTGTAAAAGGATTTCACAATACATATAAAAGAATGAAATGGGATGCACCAGCCCCGGCAAGAACAATGAATAATGGAAATATTGGTTCACATAATAATGTTCATCCTGGAAGAAAAAATCCAGATGGAACTTATTCAGATGCAAGAGTTTTAACATTAAGAGAGTTGTTTATAGTTGAATCGTTGCCTGCAGAATGGAATATTCCAGATTGGTGTAGTGATACATTTATCAGACAAATAGTAGGAGAAGCTGTGCCTCCTATGTTAGCTTATAATATTGTGAAAGAGATAGGTGAAGAAAATGATTAAAGGTGCTTCGATGTTTTCGAGTGCAGGAATTGCAGAAACTTACTTTAAAAAGGCTGGAATTGATATAGTAGTTGCAAATGAATTATTACCAAAAAGGGGAGATTTTTATTCTAAAATGTATAAAAATACAGAAATGATAGTTGGTGATATTAGAGAAACAAAAGATTCATTTATTAATGAAATTGATGATGATGTAGAATTTTTAATTGCAACTCCACCATGTCAAGGATTAAGTACATTAGGTATGAATAAACATTTAACGCAAATGCAATCAGATCCAAGAAATTATTTAGTTTTTGATATTATGGATGTGATTGATAAAAAAGATTTTAAATATATTATGATAGAAAATGTTCCAAGGTTTTTAACAATGTATTTTCCATATAAAAATGGATTTAAAACATTAGCAGAAATATTAAATGATAAATATTCAAAAAAATATATCATAGAATCTAAAATTTTGAATGCAAAGGATTATGGTGTTCCTCAAAGTAGACCTAGAGCAATTGTAAAAATGTATAAAAAAGGTTTGAAATGGGGATGGCCTAAGCCACAAAAAGAAATAACTTTAAGAGAAGCAATTGGAGATTTACCAAGCTTAGAATCTGGTGAAACATCTAATATTAAATTTCATAATGCAAAAATACATAATGAAAGAGAAATAGAATGCATGAAATATACTGCAGAAGGTTGTAGTGCTATGACTAATGAAGTTCACTATCCTAAAAAAGCAGATGGAAGTCGTGTAAAAGGATTTCACAATACATATAAAAGAATGAAATGGGATGCACCAGCCCCGGCAAGAACAATGAATAATGGAAATATTGGTTCACATAATAATGTTCATCCTGGAAGAAAAAATCCAGATGGAACTTATTCAGATGCAAGAGTTTTAACATTAAGAGAGTTATTTATAGTTTCATCATTACCAGCTGAATGGGATATTCCTGATGGTTTCACAGATACATTTATAAGACATATAATAGGTGAAGCAATTCCACCAATGCTATCTTATAATATTGTTAATATGATTGGAGAAGATGAAAATGATTAGTTTAAATAGGTCGAAAGATAATAAATGGATAATGCAGAAAAACATAAGTTCAAGTGAATTGTTGGAAGCTTTTGTTTCAGGATTGCATAATCAAAGCAATCAAATTAATCATAATTATTTAATTCATCATTTGAGAAATACAGAAACGTATCATGGAAGAAGCAGCGAAGGTAGTATAAGTACTATGGGTGTAAGATTAAGCCAAGCGTGCTTCTATATGTTTGGATATAAAAATGACAGGGCATTTTTCCCTAGCCCCATGACTGATATGTATATCAATGAATCTGCTGATAAGGAAAAAGTATCTTTAGTAAACTTATTTTCGATGCAATTTCCAAGTCCATATAGTGAAACACCAAGAAATTTTAACATATATATAGGAAGATTTATTTTGAAATTATTAATGGATAAAAAACTTGAACATAAGCTTTATATAGATGAAATGATTTATTTTATCCCATTTGTTGAAGAATTGAATCAAGAAATATATGATGAATTAGTTGAGAGTATTTTGCAATTTAGAAAAATGAAATATGAGGATAAGGTAATGCTATTTACTGAAGTTCCAAATTATGAAGAAGTATTTGCAAATTGTACGCATGAAATTAACTATTATTTTTTAAGGATTTTTTCAGGATTTGGATGCTTAGAAATAGTGTCTGATCCATTTCATAATGATGGAAAATTATTTTCCTTTAGACATGGAAACGGAAACACCTTCAGAACAGATGCATACGCATCAAGAAAATCCTATTCCGGATATGTTCAAATTAATCCGAATATATTAATGAATGTAAAAGATTTGTTAGAAAGATATAGTGCCTTTGATACGCCATTGTCGCAAGCTGATTGCTTGTCAAGAGAAGAATGGATAAGGGATTTATATGAATTTGAGCCATTGAAATATATATCTATAGTAATACCTACACAAGACAATAGAAATGATGTTGTAGATATCATAAAAGATATGGTGTATCAATCAAAATATGGAACAAGGGATGGTAAAAGTTTTGAGAAGAGTCTTAAACCTATTTTTGAATTGTTTAGAGAGAATAGAAATGTTGAAATAATAAGTGGTGCCGGGGATACTGATTTATTGTGCGTAATGGAAAAAGAAGATGAATCACTATATAAAGTTAATGTAGATGCTAAAACTTCTCATCATATAACACAAGCAATTAATCCAATCAGAATCACTAATCATTTGAATATAAATAAATCTAAATATTGTATTATTGTATCTCCTAGGTTCAGTAGAGGCGTTAAGACAGATATTAAAGGATTTAATATAGTAACAATCGAAGCAGAGACATTAGCAAATTATTGTTTAAAAGAATGTTTAAATTCAAAGGATGGATTAGCAGATTATAATATATTAGATTTACATATTGAAAATCATTTAGGAACAGATATTACTAATGCAGTTAATTATGTAATTAATCAAAGGTATTCTATGTAGTATAACAAAAACATATTCAAATATAATGGCATCATATTATCACAATAAAATATTAAAAATTATTTTTATGAAGTGGTTGAAAAAAATGAATAATAATGTAGTTGAAAAAAATATATATTAACTAATCTATCTTTTCCGAATTATGTTAAGATTGACTATTCAAAAAATGCAGGAGAAAGATTAAATAGATTAAATGCTTCTGAAGATGTTCTTTTTTCTTTTAGATTATATGTTAAAAATGATATTGAAACTCAATCAGCTGATAAAGTATTACATAAAATAATTGATAAATTGAATGCTGATTTAAGAAGTATTGATACCATAAATGATAAAGTAAGAGTTAGGGAATTTTATTTGATATCTCCAGAAGATGCTTATGAATTGTTGGAAGATATTGCTATTATAAGTGGTACTAAAGAAAGACTTCATCTATATAAACCAACTAAAGATGAAGTTCAAGAAGAAGAAACCGCTGAAAAAAATAGAGAATTAGCTAAGAATAGGCATCATTTTAAAGATATTAAATTTAAATCTAGCTTAACAAATAAAACATATTATTCAAAAACAAAAGATGATGGAACTTTAGGAATATATGAAGAAGAAACAAATAATGAAGTTCCTAATAATAGTAGTCAGTCTAAAAAGCAAATATTATTACAAGCTGTTAAAGATTTAAATGGTGAAGTAGAAAGTAATATAACTTTATATCAATTACAACATAGATTAGAAAAATTATTAAACAGATAGGTATATATAAATATAATGTCATAATGTCATTAAGGAGGGAGTATGAATAAGGAATTAATTAATGAATTGATAAGAATTGTAGAACAGTTACCGGATGAAAATTCATGTTTAGATTACAAACTATTTCCATATGAAAATGATAAAATGGCTGAACTTGTAAAAGATTTATGTGCGTTTTTAAATAGTGAAGAAGGATATAAAAAAGATAAATATATTATAATTGGTATAAGTGATAAAAAAGAAGTAAGGGGAATAACGACTTTCCCTATGCAAGATGATAGATTTTATCAATCGGCTGCCGATTATATTTTTCCACATCCTTCAATAGAATCAGGAACATTTAAACACAAAATCAGAGAAAATGAATTAACATTTGGTTATATATATATTAGTAAAGATAATACAGATAGAATATATGAAATAAATAAAGATTGTTTTTATAAAAAAGACAAATCAGAATATACTTTAGAAAAAGCTCTATCCAAAATGGCTGTAGCATCAACTGCTTGGATAAGAAGAGGCAGTTGCAAAAGAGTTTTAGATGAATATACAAGAAGAAAAATATATGAATCAGATAAACTAAAAAAGGACTTTTTTATTAATAATAATGTAGTATATTCTAATATTGATGGTTCTAGTAGTAAAAAAATTATAAAAGCAGCACTATTGTTTGGAAAATGGAATGAAAATAACGAAAATGATAAAAAGATGATTGAAAATTATACTGGATTATTGTATAAAACATTTGTAGAACAATTGCGTTTGATTTCTAAAAATGAAAACGATTATATTTTTAAAAAAGGAATATGGGAAATAAAGAACAGACAAAAATATATAAAATATTATGCTTTAGATTTTTATAAAGAGGACTTTGATAATTTTTATAAAATAGTAGTGGAGGTTTTAAAAGAACGTCATCCTAAATTAGATTTATCAACTGATAAGCGATATATGTATAATATTTATGGAAAGTTGACAAAATATTCATGTGAACTTAGAGAAGGAATTTCAGAAAATTTGGTTTTAGTCGAATTTTTAAAAAATGAATTTGAAAATTGCAAAATTGATGCATCTAATTATGTAATTTTGAGTATAAGAGAAATACTTAAAAATTCTGATTGGAGGATTTGGGCAAGTTTGGATAAATGTTTGCCTTTATTAGCTGAAGCATCTCCTACAGAATTTTTAAATCAATTTGAAGATTACTTAAAAAAAGATAAAGAAATAAAAATAATAACAGAATGTGAAAATGGAATTACATCGTATAATTATTCAATATCAATATATTGGAGTTTAGAACTTATTGCATGGGATACAGATACGTTTGTAAGGAGTTGCATGGATTTAGCAATACTAGCTAAAAAAGACAAAAATGCAATTGATCATATAGTAAGTATAATTTTACCATGGTTTCCAAATACCTTTGCACCTTTTATATTTAGAAAAACTATAGTTGAAAATATTTTAAAATTTGATATCAATATAGGTTGGCAAATAATTAAAAAGTTAATGCCTGGTATAACTACTTATTCAGTTCCAACTTATAAGCCGAAATACATTAATGTTCCTGACGAAGAAACATCAATAACAAATAAAGAATACTATGAACAAATTGATGAATATGTTATGTTGATGATTAAATATAGTAAATCATCGGATGATAGATTAATAGATTTGATAGATTTACTTGATAAAGTGTCCAAGAATAATTTTGACAAAATATGTAATTACTTAAAAACGTCAAAGATAAAAAATAAAAATGATAAAAGTAAATATAAACTATGGAATAAACTTAAAAGAATGATTAATTGGTTAAATAAACAAAAAGAGATAAAAGAAGAAATAAAAACAGAAATGATTGATAAAATAGAATGTGTAGCTAATGTATTAAAACCTAATGATGATACATATATCACTTCCAGATTATTTGTAAAGAACAGTTGGGATTTACTTGAAGATTATGATAATTATAATGAATCAGAGAAAAAGTTGCATGAATTACAAATTAAGGAAATAAAAAATTTATGCAATAAAAAAGGAATTGATCATATAATATATTTAGCAAATATAGTGGAAGATTCTTATAAATTAGGATTTGTTTTTGCCAATATCAAATTGACTGATGAAGAAGAGAAAAATCTTATTCTATATAATTTAGATAAAAGTGATAAATTGATAGATTTTTCTAAAGGATATATTTACAAAAAATATAATATTGACAATAATGAATATAATATTAGAGCTCTTTATGAATTATCTATAAAGTCCAAAAATAATTTTTTGCAAATGTTGCCATATACAATTCAAACATTTAAAAGAGTTGAAGAATTGTTAAAAAATGAGTATAAGAATTATTGGAAGTTAGTAGATGTAAGAACAATTACTGATAATGATGCTTTAGAATATGCAATAAAAAAATTAATGGAAGTTGAAAGATATACAAGAGTACTATGGATGTATAGATTATCTTTGAATAATAAAGTAAAAAAATGTGATAATAACATTATATTAACTTGTCTAGAAAAAATAAAAGATAATTTTAATCAATACGATATATGTGAAGCAATTGAAGATTTACAAAAAAATGGAGCAGACAAAAATAGATTGTTTTATATAGAATGGAAATATTTACCTTTATTAAATCATGGTGATTATAGACCTATAACAATGGAAACAGAAATGGCATCGAATGTAAAAAAATATGTTGAAATTCTAGAATTAGCATTTAAGGAACATTCAAAAGAAAAAGATGATAGAAATATAGATTCGAATATTTCTATGAATGCATACAGATTACTACATCAGTGGAAAGTTGTCCCAGGTACAGAAAAAAATGGGTTTATTGACGAAAAAAAATTAAATTTTTGGTATGAAGAAATGAAAAAAGAATGTAAGAAAAAAGATAGACTTGAAGTTGGGTTATCATGCTTCGGAAATGTATTGTTTTATTCACCTAAAGATAAAAAAGGATTTTGGATAGACAAAAGTGTTGCTAATATATTAAATGGAAATGATATTATTAGGGATGGATTTAAGAATGAAGCATTTAATTCTGTGGGTGTAGTAAATTGGGATGAAAATGGTACAGATTATTTAAGAAAAAGAGATGAATATCATCAAAAAGCAGAGCAAACTGAGTTAGAAGGATATTATAATTTTGCAACTGCCCTTAGAGAAATAGCACAAAATTTTGAATTTCATGCAAATTATATGAAAGATACATTTTATGATAGATAAATATAATAAAACTGATGAGTATTTCTACCCATCAGCTACCCATCAAATTAAGATAAATTTATCATTTTTTGATTAAATTTTATTAAACTCTATATGAGTTATATGTCGATATTACGGGGATTTTAAACAATCCTCTTTTTTAATATAATAGCCCCCTGAAGAGAGCAGCTATTTACGAAATACTTAAAAGACTTGCCTACATCACAATGATGTACTAAGTCTTTTTTTCATACCTTACAAACTTGTAATATAAAATCAATCAAAATAATGATATAATATAACTATAGAAAGAAGGAAATATAATATATGAAAAAGATAATGATAATTGAAGATGATACTATAATATCTAAAGAATTATATGAACTACTAGTAAATGCAGGTTATGAAGCATTAATACTAAAAGACTTCTCAAATGCCAAAGAAGAAATATTAAAAAGTAATATAGACCTAATTCTATTAGATATAAATATACCATATCAAAATGGGGAGCAGTTACTTAAAGAAATAAGAAAAGAATCAAATATTCCCGTAATAATGGTAACCTCAAGAGCAAATGAAACCGATGAAATATTATCAATCTCTTATGGAGCGGACGATTACATAACCAAGCCTTATAGCCCAACCATTCTATTACTAAGAATACAAAATATCTTTAAAAGATTAGATAATAGTACCGAAGTACTGAAATATAAAGATTTAGAAGTCTCACCATCACGAGGTACCTTATCTGGTAGTAACAAAGAATTAGAACTAACCAAAAATGAAATGTTAATCTTTCAGCACCTATTAAATAACCAAAATAGAATTGTATCACGAGATGAACTAATGACCATTCTTTGGAATAATGAAGAATACATAAATGATAATGCTCTAACCGTAAATATAAGTAGACTAAGAAGTAAACTAGAGGACTTTGGTTATCCAAATGCCATAGAAACAAGAAAAGGACAAGGATATATACTATTATGAAATTAACAAACTATCTAAAAGATAAAATAACCATAATCATTATCACTATCATATCAATAATTCTAATAACCCTATTAGACATAGCCTTCAAAGTACCAGAGGGACTAATAATAGTAACCATAGTATTACTACTACTAACACTAATCATAGCCCTTTTAATATCATATTTCCAAAAAAGAACCTTCTATAACACCCTCATAACCAATACCAAAAATCTAGATAAAAAATACCTAGTCCTAGAAACCTTATCCAAACCAACTACTTACGAAGAAGAACTAATATATAACATCATGTGCGACATCAACAAATCAATGATTGAAAATGTCAGTAGTTACATAAATAGCACCAAAGACTTCAAAGATTATATTGAGATGTGGATACATGAAGTAAAAATACCAATATCAAGTCTAATCCTTATGACTCATAATCATAAAAACCAAGTACCAAAAGAATACATTGAAGAAATAAAAAGACTAGATAACTACATCGACCAAATCCTCTATTATGTAAGAAGTAACTATACCAGTGAAGACTTTATCTTCAAAAAAGTAAAACTAGAAAAAATAATCTCATCAGTAGCCCTTAAAAATAAAGATGACCTCTTAGAAAATAAGATTGACCTAATCGTCGATATAAAAAATACCGAAGTCTATACCGATACCAAATGGTTAGAATTCATTTTAAATCAAATTATCAATAACAGTATTAAATACAAAAAAGATGTGCCAAACTCCTATATCCAAATAAATGCTATAGAAGATAATAATCAAATAACCTTATTTATCAAAGATAACGGTATTGGCATACCAAAAAGTGATATCCCAAATGTTTTCAAAAAATCATTTACCGGTACTAATGGCAGAGATAAAACCAAATCAACAGGCATGGGCTTATACATAGCCAAAAAATTATGTACCAAACTAGGTCATAAAATAGAGATAGAATCTGAAGAAAAAGAATATACCATTGTCAAAATAACCTTTGGTAAAAATAAACTTTATCACCCAGAAGACTAACCTTACAAAAAAGTAATATACTGTAATATTAAACTTACGACAAATATCCTATTATCTAGTATTATTAATTACGAAAGGAAGGAAAATAATATGGAAAATATACTAAAAATAGAAAATATTGAAAAATACTATGGAAGTAAATCAAGTTTAACCAAAGCCATAGATAACATATCATTTGAAGTAGAAAAAGGAGAGTTTGTCGCTATCATGGGTTCTTCAGGTTCAGGTAAAACAACATTACTAAACTGCATATCCACAATTGATAAAGTAACCGCCGGACATATTTTTGTAGGAGAAACTGACATAACAAAACTAAAAGGAAATGATTTAAACAAGTTTAGAAGAGAAGACTTAGGTTTCATCTTTCAAGACTTCAATTTATTAGATACCTTAACAGCCTATGAAAATATAGCACTAGCCTTATCAATTCAAAATGTAAGTCCCAAAGAAATAGATAAAAGAATAAAGAAAGTAGCAAAAGAACTAGATATCGAATCAGTACTAAAAAAATATCCTTACCAAATGAGTGGAGGACAAAAACAAAGAGTAGCAGCAGCCCGTGCCATAATAACAGATCCATGCCTAATACTCGCAGACGAGCCAACCGGAGCCCTAGACTCTAAGTCATCAAAAATGCTTCTAGAAAAACTAACATACTTAAATAATAACCTAGGAGCCACTATTCTAATGGTAACTCATGACGCTTATGCCGCAAGTTACGCTACTAGAATAATCTTCATAAAAGATGGTAAAATATATAACGAAATTCGTAAAGGAAATGATACCAGAAAAGAATTCTTTGATAAAATAATAGATGTCGTAACATTACTAGGAGGAGACATAAATGATGCTCTTTAAATTGTCTATAAAAAACATAACCAAAAGTATCAAAGATTATGCTATCTATTTCTTTACTTTAGTACTAGGAGTAGCTATTTTCTATGTTTTCAATGCTATAGATAGTCAAACAGTAATGCTAAATGTATCATCATCAACAAGTGAAATAATAAGACTAATGACCACCATTCTAGGAGGAGTAAGTGTCTTTGTTTCATTCATTCTAGGATTTCTAATAATCTATGCCAGTCGTTTTCTCATAAAAAGAAGAAACAAAGAATTTGGAATCTACTTAACCTTAGGAATGTCCAAAAGAAAAATATCTCTAATCCTTTTCTTTGAAACTCTTATAATAGGAGTTATCTCTTTAGGAGTAGGCCTAGCCCTAGGAATAGTTTTATCACAACTAATGAGTATCTTAGTAGCCAATATGTTTGAAGCAGACCTAACAAAATTTCAGTTTACATTTTCATCTTCAGCAGCCTTAAAAGCCTTATTATACTTTAGCATAATGTATCTAATAGTAATGATATTTAACACCATAATTGTAAATAAATGTAAACTAATAGATCTATTACATGGTAATAAAAAATCAGAAAAAGTAAAATTAAAAAATCCTATCATTTGCACTATAGTATTTATAATTGCGGTCATAGCACTATCATATGCTTACTATCTAGTAACAGATGTTTTTGGTACTTCACCACTTATGAATACTATAAGTGGGATATTAATACCAATAGCCCTAGGTTGTATATCAACATTTCTAATATTTTGGTCACTATCAGGTCTAATCCTAAAGATAGTAATGCATCTAAAAAAATACTACTACAAAGGACTAAATAGTTTTACCGTTCGTCAAATAAGTAGCAAAATAAATACCACTGTCTTTTCAATGACAATAATATGCCTAATGTTATTCTTTACCATATGTATCTTTTCCTCAGCATTATCTATAAAGAACTCCTTATCAGATAATCTAAAAGATTTAGCTCCCGTTGATATTCAGTTTTCAAAATTACAAGAATCATTATCTAAAGAAGAAAAAGAAAACTTTTCAAAAGACATAATAGAGGACTACAATACCACTGCCAAAGATACCTTACAAAGATTAGATGTATATAAGTATCTAAAAGATGTAGTAGATATAAATACATATAGAGTAGAAGAAATAACCCTAAAAGATTCTTTTGGAGACCAAATAGAACAAATAGGAAAAGATTATCCCACACTAGCTTATAACGTAAGAGAAGACTTAGTAAAATTAAGTGACTACAATCGTCTAGCAAAACTATATAACAAAAAAGAATTAACTCTAAAAGATAATGAATATGTAATTATATCTAACTATAAGATGATGGCGGATATTAGAAATATAGCCTTAAAAAATAATACCAAACTAACTATAAATGGTAAAGACTACTATCCAAAATATCAAGAATGTCAAGATGGCATTATCGAACTAAGTGGAAGTGCTACTAATACAGGAGTAATAATATTACCAGATAATGCCTTAGAAGGTATTCATCCATATAAAAATGTCTTAGCAGCTAACTATCAAGCAGACACCAAAGAAGAAAAAGAAAATGTTGAAGATATAGTTAGTACTATAATAAATAACCATTTTAACAAAGATACCTTATTATCATATAATACTAAAATAGATATCTATGCATCATCCATAGGACTAGGAGCCATGGTAACATTTGTAGGACTATATCTAGGAATAATTTTCTTAATATCAAGTGCAGCTATTTTAGCCTTAAAAGAATTATCAGAAAGTACTGATAATAAAGAAAGATTTAATATGTTAAGAAAAATAGGAACCGATGAGAAAATGATTAACAAAGCCTTATTTAAACAGATAGCAGTATTCTTCCTATTCCCATTATTACTAGCTATAATTCACTCAATATTTGGAATAGAATTTGCTAATTATATCTTAAAAACAATGGGAACAGAATCATTACTATCATCAATAATATTAACAGCAGTATTTCTAGTAGTAATCTATGGAGGATATTTCTTAGTAACATACTACTGTAGTAAAACCATAATAAAGGAGAGATAAGATGAGCTATTTAGTACCAATAAAAGCAGCTTTAATAATCTTTCCTTTTTTAGCCTTATTAATAACATTACCATATATAATATATGAATATCATCATTATGGATCAGTAAACAAATTAAGAACTTTAATAATATATTCCTTTATCTTATATCTAATGACAATCTACTTTTTAGTAATATTACCTCTTCCAACCAAAGAAGAAGTAATCAAAATGAAAGTGATTAATCCTCAGTTAATTCCATTAACATTCATAAAAGATATAGTAGAGGACCTAATAGAATTAAAACAAATAAACATTCTAAAAATAATAACTATACCTAGTATATATACTGTTATCTTTAATATAATAATGTTTATGCCATTAGGAGTCTATCTAAGATACTACTATAAATGCTCATTAAAGAAAACAATAATTATAAGCCTCTTAATATCACTATTCTTTGAATTAACTCAATTAACAGGACTATATTATATCTATCCTAGACCATATCGTAATTTTGATGTGGATGACCTATTAATAAACACACTAGGAGGTCTTCTGGGATATTTAATAATAAGCCCTATTCAAAAATATTTACCAACAAGAGAAGATATCGATACCAAATCATTAAAAGAAGGACAAAAAGTATCTTCCTTAAGAAGAATAACACTCTTTCTAGGAGATATCTTTATCTATCTATTAATGATAATGCTAGTATCATTTTTAATAAATAATAAATATATAAATCTTTCACTAGCGGTTCTTTACTTTATTATCATTCCATATTTTAACCATAACCAAACTATCTTTGGAAAAATAATAAATGTATCATTAGAAGTACCAGATAAGAGATTACTTAGAATAACTTTAAGAAATATTTTTATCTATTTATATTACTATGGAATATTTTCATTAGTGGTACATCTAGAAATGTTATTGGCTAAAAATATACCTAACTATTTATCAGTAATAATAGAATTAAATACATTTTTAATATTTATAATTTTCTATATATATAGTTTTATAAAAATATTAAAAAATAAGCAATTACTATATGATAAAATATTAAATATAAAGTATGTAAGTACTATAAAAGTAAATAATGTAGATTAATATAGTCTATGTTATTATTTTTTCTTTATCCTCTTAAGCCTAGGTCTTAAGAGGTAATTTAGAGCCTAATGTCTCTAAATTAAAAATATTATTGTAAAATAACACTAAATAGAGTAAAAAATTATAAAATAAAATAAATATGTGGTACAATAATGGTAACAGCGAAATCACCAGGAGGCTGGAATATGAAACAAACAATTGAATCTTTTATTGAAAGAGTAAAAGTAGAATCTAATATTCATAAATTTATACAAGAAGCTTTGATTTATAAACTAATAACTAATTTTAGAAAAAATTATGTTAAAATGAATTACCCTAAAAAGATAAATAATCCTCTAGATATAGTTTTAAAATTTTATAAAAATTATAATAAAGAATATTATGAAATTATTTTGGACGGAATAAATAGTTCCAGAATTATTATAAGTAAAAATGAAACAAAAAGTTTTGCTAGTAGAGAAAACAAAAGAACAAACATAAAGCTTTCGGGAAATGATTCTGACGTTTTTATCCTTGCACATGAGTTTGCACATTATATTGATATAAACTCTAATCCACCCATCATTCCTTATGAGTATGACTTTCTTTGTGAAGTATTTTCTTTTTTTATTGAAAAGCACCTAGAACTTTGGTTAGAACAAAAAGAATTTAATGAGTTAAAAGAGGTAAGAAGAAATAATAGAATGTATTATGAAGAAAAAATGTTAAATGCTATAGAATATGAACTATTTTGTGAAAAAAATTATATAAAAAACGGACAAATAGGTAAAGAAGATTTAGATATCAACAGAGTTAAAGAATTAATACATTATGATTATGACTTAAATGTTGGTTTAGTTAATTATTTATTACGTTATCCTTTAGCAAACATTCTTTCAGATTATTTGGTGAATAATAATATGATTAAAAATGATTCGGATATTTGTAGTGTATGTTTAAGAACTAATTTATATGAAGTTATAACAAATAATAATAAAATAAATAGGTTGGTCAGCAGAAGTAGTAAGTGACAAAGATGAAAAAGTAATATCTTCTAAATATTTAGAAAATGTTTATGATGAATTAATTAAATTAGATAAATGGAGATTAACTAAAAACTAATCTCTTTCAATGTATCCTCTTAAGTCTAGGTCTTAAGAGGTAATTTAGATCCTAATGTCTCTAAATTAAATAATATTATTGTATGACAAATATTTACTTTTATACCTATGAAAAAGGCTATAATAATGATATAATAAGATTAGAAAAACTTAACTCAAGAGGTAAGTATGAACGATATAAAAATAGGTAATGAAAAGAATATTTTATAATGATGAAGAAGATAATACTAAAAATCCTTTACAGATAATTCCTAATAAAAAGAATCATAAATTTGATAAAGATAAATACACTTTATTGCTAATAAATGGCTAAATCATGATAAAATATATTCAGGCGATTATTTATGAAAAAAGTCTTTTTATATTTATATCCTGTTCAAGAATATAATCGTTCTTTTGAAATTTCGGATAAATTATTAAAACAATTAGGCAGAGGAAATCCATATAATGTATTAAATGAATGTATACAAAAAAGATATAGAGAAAAAGGATATCAAATTGTTTATGCAATTTATCCTGATAAAAATATTTATGGAATTAACCCTTTAACTACTGATAAAATAATTTATACTGATGTAACTTTTGAACAAGCTAGTGGTTATAATAAGGATGGTAGTGAAAGACAAGATAAAGATATTAAATATCCTAGTGAAAGATACTTAATAGAACAATTAGGAGACTTTGATGAAATAGTCATTGATGGATTTAACTTTGGAGTTTGTGTTAAAAGAGTTGCTGAATATTGCTATCAGTGTGGAATATCAACTCTTGTAGATTTAGATTTAACCGATTTATTTTTTAATATTTATCATAAAAAAGATTACTTTAAAATAGACGAATATACCCCTCAAAATTATAAAAATTATATATTATTAAATAATCGTTTTGGGAATAAAAAATGGCTGAAAGATTATTTGAGAAAAATTATAATAGCCCTGTTTATGGATTTGAAAATGTTGAAGCTAGAAGAAAATTAAAATAATTACACTATATTACTAATAAATTTAAAAAATGTGGTATAATTGAGGTGAGGAGAAAAAATTATGAAAAAAATAGGAATTATAGATAAAGTTGAACTTTCAGGCCCTGGAACAAAAAATATTATTTATAAAATTTCAGAAGTTGATGGATATGTATATGTTAGTTATTTATCAGTAACTGTCTGTGATGTAGCTGGCATTATGATGAAAAAAGTTGAACCTAAATATAATAGAAATGAAATTCGTTTTTTAGGTGATATTATTGAATATGATGAAGAAACAAATACAATAAATAGTCTTGATCCGTTTAGAAAACTAACAGAAAGCGAAATGAATCAAATTAACTATATTTATCAACAATATATGAAAATATCAAATGGTCAACCAAATTTTGATTTAATTATTCAATCATTATCAGGTTGCACAAACACAAATAAAATGAAAAAAATGTTACAACAATTTAGTTTAAAAAAAGATTCGTTTAATGAAAGAATTAATGCGGAAATAATTCTAAAAAATATAAGAAGTCAAATTATTATGAGAAACCAACAAATGAATAATACAAATGGACTTAAAAGATAAAAATTAAATTTATGAACACAGAAATGTGTTCTTTTTTTGTGTCTTGGTGGTGGAAAGGAGATGACAATTATTAACTACTTTTTTGAAACAGTAGTACCACAAATTCTTGAATATTTTAAGGAAAATAAAAAAGAGATCCCTAATTATCTTATGCTAGAAGTTTAAATAGATGTCCTAGTGAAACCTTTTTACTTATTAGAAAAAATGATAATAAAATAATTGGAACAATCAATGTAAGATGGAATTTAACGGAATAAATGAAAAAATTTGGTGGTAATATAGGTTATAGTATAAGACCTACTGAAAGAAGAAAAGGCTATAATAAAATCAATTTATATTTAGGTTTAATTAAGGCCAATAAACTTAATTTAGATAGAGTTATGCTCGACTGTGATGTTAACAATATTGGCTCCGATAGGACAATGAAAGCATTAGGAGGAGTATTAAAAAGAACAGAAATAGATCCTTATGATGGCATTCTAACTAATGTTTATTGGTTTGATGTTAAAAAATGTATAGACAAATATAAAGATGTATATGAAAAATTCATTGATAACAATAATTATATAAAAAAGAAAAGATAATATGAATTATGTATATCATGGAAGTAATATTCTAACTTGAAGAAATATTTATAAATGAACTTAAAAAATTAGGAGGAGATTAATCAAAAAAATAATCTCTTTTTACATATCAATTAATTTAAATACAAAATCACTCTTATAACCTTTTAATAAGAACGAAAAAATGATATAATTAATATATAAATCAGAGGGGGTATCAAAATGAATGAAATAAAAAAATATAATGAAACAATTTTTGAAAATGTTAAACATATTGATGAGTATGGTAATGAATACTGGTATGCTAGAGAATTAAAAAATATATTAGACTATAAAGAGTGGCGAAAATTTGAGGGTGTAATAGAAAAAGCTAAAGAAGCTTGCATAAATAGTGAATATAATATTGAAGACCATTTTGTCGGCGTCGACAAAATGGTTAAAATAGGATCAAAAACTGAAAGAAAAATTAAAGATTATAAATTATCAAGATATGCCTGTTATATAATTGCACAGAATGGAGATTCGAGAAAGAAAATTATAGCATTAGCACAAACATATTTTGCCATACAAACAAGAAAGCAAGAATTAACAGAAAAAGATTATTCTATGTTAACTGAAGATGAAAAAAGATTCTATCAAAGAAGCTTAACTAAAAAAGGAAATTATTCTTTAAATCAAGCGGCCAAAAAAGCAGGTGTCAAAAACTTTGATAAGTTTCATAATGCCGGCTATAAAGGCCTATATAATGGGGAGACCGCAAATGACATTGCTAAAAGAAAAGGTTTAAGATACCGTGAAGATATTTTAGATAATATGGGAAGTGAAGAACTAGCGGCTAATCTTTTTCGTATTACTCAAACAGAATCAAAACTAAAAAGAGAAAATATCTCTAGTGAAAATGAAGCAAATAATACCCATTACAATATTGGAAAAAACATTAGAGAAGTTATTGCTAAAAACGGAGGAACCATGCCTGAAGAATTACCAACACCAAATAAATCACTAAAAGAATTAGAAAAAGCACATAAAAACATAGATTATCAACAGAAATTATCACAAAAAAACTAAAAGATAAGGAAAAGTACAAAAATGAAAGATTTGGAAAAGAAAATAGAAGAAAATAAAAAAAGAAACAAAAAGTTTATGAAAGAGTTTGAAGAATATCTAAAAGAAAAAAATCTGAAAGATAAGACAATAAAGAAACATTTAAGTAATGTAGATTTATTTATAAATGACTATTTAAATTATTATGATATTGAAACCCCAGAGGAAGGAATAAATTCAGTATATTCATTTTTAAGCGGTTGGTTCATAGAAAAATGTATGTGGGCAACCGTTTATACAACTAAAGAAACCGCAGCCAGTATTAAAAAATTCTATGCTTACATGAGTGAAAAAGGATATGTCAAAAAAGAAGACTATAAAGAACTTTGTGAAGAATTAAAAGATAGTATGGATGAAATATTAGAATATTTAGATGCTTTTGATAATGGCACATATTATGATATGTTTTAATTAAAAGAGAGATATATGGAAAAAGACTTTAGTAATTTAATAAACGAAATAAGAAAATGCAACATTTGTGAAGATAAGTTTGGCTTCAAACCACATCCAGTAGTCATAGGTTCTGCTACTTCAAAAATAGTTCAAATAAGTCAAGCTCCATCTAAAATGGTAGATACCATACTAAAGCCATTTACTGATCAAAGTGGTAAAAAATTAAAATACGAATGGTATCAAATAACCGATGAAGAATTCTATAATCCGGATAACTTTTTTATCACAGCACTAGCACATTGCTACCCAGGAAAAGATAAAAATGGATGTGATAAAGCACCACCTAAAATATGCTACGAAAAATGGATAAAGAAAGAATTAGAATATATAGATAATAAATTATATATAATAATTGGAGCTAAAGCCGCTAAAATATTTTTTCCAAATGAAAATTATAATGACCTAATATTTAAAAATAATATAATATTTAATAAACCAGCAATAGTTTTGCCACATCCATCACCACTTAACATAAAATGGTTTAAAGATAATCCAGACTTTATGAAAAAAAGAATTATTGAAATAAGAAAAATAATAAATAATACATTAAATAAAGAATAAAGGTACTAAAAAATAGTATCTTTTTATTCTAGTTAAGTTAACCAAATTAACATTATTTACATATACTACTTTGAAGGTGATAACTATGAATAATAATGAAGATAGAGCGGTCCGTAAAGTAATAATTGACCCAGGTCACGGTGGTACGGATTCTGGTGCTACAGGCAATAATTTACTAGAAAAAGACTATAACCTATTAATATCCAAATACATGTATGACAGATTTAAAGAGTTAGGAATACCAGTAGCTATAACAAGAGACTCAGATACCACATTATCTCCAACTGATAGAGTAAATACTATTTTAAATAAGTTTGGCAACTCATCTGATGTTATACTAATATCGAACCATGTAAATTCAGGAGGCGGCGAAGGAGCCGAAGTCATCTATGCCCTAAGAAACAAAGATACCCTAGCCAAAAACATTCTAAATAATATAGGAGCCACTGGACAAGAAACAAGAAAATATTACCAAAGAAGACTACCGAGTGATACCTCAAAAGACTACTATTTCATACATCGAAATACTGGCAATCTAGAACCACTAATAGTTGAGTATGGTTTTATAGATAGTGCCAAAGATGTCAACTTTCTAAAAGAAAACTATGAAGAACTAGCAGAAGCCGTCATATCAGCAGTAGCAAACTATATAGGAGTACCATACACACCACCTGAAGGATTAATAACCAATACCTACATAGTACAAAAGGGTGACTCATTATATAGCATTGCCAATAAACTAGGTACCACTGTTTCAGAATTAAAAAGAGAAAACAATCTTACCTCAAATACACTCCAGATAGGTCAGGTTCTAAGAATACCATCAAAAGAAGTATATGAAGGAGAAACTAATATCTATACTGTAAAAAGTGGTGACTCACTATACAAGATAGCTCAAAACAATAACACTACTGTTGATGAAATAAAAAGATTAAATAGTTTAACATCAAATAATCTCGTAATAGGCCAGACTCTAAAGCTACCAAGCCCTCTTACTCCAGAAAATACTTACACAGTAAAAAGTGGCGATTCTCTATATAAAATAGCCCAAAAATATAATACTACAGTAGATGAACTAAAAAGAGCAAACAACCTTACTTCAAACATTTTATCCGTAGGACAGATTCTAAAACTACCAAACACATCATCAGAAACACCATCATCAAATACAGTAGATTATACCGTTAAATCAGGAGATACGATTTTTATGGGGAATAATGAGTAAAAATATAAAAATAATAAAGAAATTTAAGGCATTTGAAGAAAATATCTTTTTACATGATATAATATTGTTGTTTAAATGAAATCTTTAAAGATATATTATTGTAATTTTATATTAATATGTTAAGTAGTAAGAATGTGACAAAATGTATATCAAAAAACTAATCATAAAAAATTATAAAAGTATTAAAGATGAAACTTTCGTATTTAATAAGGGAATAAATGTTCTTGTTGGAAAAAATAATGCTGGAAAAAGTAATATAGTTTTAGCGCTAAATGAAATATTAGACGATAAATATAATGCTACATCGTATGAAGATAGAATATTTTATTGTAATGAAAATAATGGATATGAAAAAAATTTTAAAATAATTACTGAAATAGATGAAATAAATAATTTGGATTATTCATTATTAGATAATATAAAAAAGAGTACAGGTTTATTAGATATAACTAGTTACTTTAATGAAAGTGATGAGAATTTTGATAACGAGTGGGTAATAAATGATGATGAATTGAAAGAAAAATATCCAGACCTTTTTAATTATAGAGGTACTAATTTATTAATTTGGAAAAAAACTGAAGAATTAAAAAAGATTTTAGATAATATGCAAAAAAAATTGGATATATAAGTATTATGACAAAGATGAAGAACTTAATTTATATAATATAATTCTTAAAGAGGAGGTATGTGTAGATCCATTTTCTGATAAAAAAAGTATTAAATATTATAGAATGTTATATATAAATCAAAATGTTAAAGCTACTTTAATGACAAGTTTATTAATTCCGGCATTTAGATCAACAGAAACTACTTTAAAAATAACAAAATGGTCTTGGTATGGAAAATTGCTCCAAAAAAAATGGAATGATTCATGCAATGAAGAACATCAAGAGGCTATTCAACAAAGTTCGGATGATTTAAAACAAACAATAGGACAAGTATATGCAAATTTAAAAGAAGATATTAATAGTCAATTAAAAACAACATTATCATTAATGAATGTAAAAGTTGATATAAATATGCTTGAAAGTAAAAGCGAAGATTATTACAAAAATATAAGATTATCTGTAAATGATGGAGTAGAAACACCATTAGAAAATAAAGAAAGTGGATTACAAAGTCTTATTATGATAGAATTATTTAAGTTTTATTGTAAAGTTTTTAATCAATCTTCATTGCTTATTTTAGAAGAGCCAGAATTGTTTTTACATCCACATGCTAAAAGAATGTTATCAGATATATTAGAGGATTTTATTACGGGTGGAAAAAATCAGATAATTATTACAACTCATTCGGAAGAATTTATACATAACATTGATATAGAAAATATTAATGTTATACGAAAAACTGTTGATGGAACAAAGAAAAGTAGAATCAATAAGCAAGACTATGGTGATGGTAAAGAATTACAAAAATTAAAAATAGAGTTACAACATAAAAATGCTGAAATGTTCTTTGCTGAAAAAGTAATACTTGTTGAAGGTGAAGAACAAATACTAATTCCAGAAATTGTAAAAAAAATATATGGAAAAAATGTTCTGAATAATAATGATATTTCTATTATAAAAGTAGGTGGAAAGTCGTATTTTAATATTTATAGAAAGGTTTTTCAATTGTAGCCTCAGTATTAAAATTGTCAGTAATTGAAGTCATAGATGTAAGACCGCATAATAAACCGAATAGTCTTGTCACACATATCGTTTTCATGTCATAAGTAATATATGATTTATTTCTTATATCAGTTAGTTTATTGAATTTATCAAATAATTCAGGAAGATATTTAATTATAATAGAATATCATTCTTTTATTAAATGTTTATCTTTTTTTAATTCTCTCCTTTGCTTTCTATTCATTACTACAGACCACCTTTATCATGTAGTAATTATATCAAAAATTTATTGCGAAGAAAATTCACTCTTTTTGTTACAGTTCAGTCAGATAAAATAAGGAATAAAATGTTATTTTTGTAAAAAAATAGTCTAAAAGTAGCAAAAAAATCGAAAGATAGTCAAAAAATTTATATTTTTAATTGATGGATATACTTCTAAAACATCAAACTTACTTTTTGTTTATAAATACTTATTTGCAAAACTCATTTCCTTGACTGAACTGTAACCTCTTTTTTACTGAATTATTGCTACATTATTGCTATTTTTTATAAAATATAGTATAATTAATGCAGTTAATTAAAAAGCGATTCATTCGAAGTAATTATTTTAATATAATTTATAGAGAGTTTGTGGTAGGTGGAAACAAACAAAATTAAAATAATGAATTACAAGTGATGATTTTAAGTCGGATAGTATCCGTTATCAATAAGAGGTAATAAACTATTATTACAAACAAAGGTGGTACCACGAGCAATTCGTCCTTTATGGATGTTTTGCTTGTTTTTATTTTCAAGGAGGTGATTTGTATGGATAGTGACTATTACTATTATTACTTTGATGATTGTAATTTAATTAACTATACAAATTATTTAGGAGGGAATATAAATGAATAATGAAAATAATATTGATATTATCGTAAGAAAAGCAGTTCAAATTTATAGTGAAGATACTTTAGTAAAAAAATTAAAAAGTGGGAAGAAATTAGTTGTTAAATTTGGAGCAGATCCATCAAGACCTGATTTACATTTAGGACATACAGTGCCATTAAGAGTTTTAAAAATGTTACAAGATATGGGACATGATATTGTATTTGTAATTGGAGATTTTACTGCTATGATAGGAGATCCTAGTGGTAAAAGTAAAACTAGACCTCAATTAACATTTGAAGAAACAAGAAAAAGTGGGGAAACATACTTTAAGCAAGTTACTAAAATACTTGATAAAGAAAAAACTAAAATTGTTTATAATTCTGAATGGTTAAATAAGATGAATTTTAAAGATGTACTTGAATTAACAGGAAAATATACTGTTGCAAGACTTCTTGAAAGAGATGATTTTAGTAATAGATTTAATAATAAAACTCCAATAGGAGTACATGAATTTATGTATCCATTAATGCAAGGATATGATTCAGTTGCAATTCATGCTGATATTGAAATAGGTGGAACAGATCAAACATTTAATTTACTTGTTGGTAGAGAATTACAAAAAGATTATGGACAAGAACAACAAGATGTTATAGTATTTCCATTATTAGTTGGACTTGATGGAAAAGAAAAAATGAGTAAATCATTAGATAATTATATTGGAATAGATGAAGAACCATCAATTATGTTCGAAAAATCAATGAGAATTCCAGATTCTTGTCTAGAAGATTATTTTAGATTAACAACTGATATTGATACAAATACTTATAAAGATTGGATTAATACTGATATAGTTGATGCACATAGAAAATTTGCTAGAGAAATAATCAAAATGTATCATGGAGAAGATTTTATTAAAGATGCAGAAGATAAATATAATGCAAAGGCTAATAAGACATTATCAGATAATATAGATACAATTAAATTCAATGGAAATTTACCAATCTTATTAATTGATTTATTAAATGATTTAAAGATAGTTTCATCAAAATCTGAGGGAAGAAGATTAATTGAACAAAATGGTATTAGTGTTAATCAAGAAAAAGAAAACAATATTGATAGAATTATTACAAAAGATGATTTCAAAGATGGATTTATAATTATACAAAAAGGTAAGAAAGTATTTTTAAAGGTAATGTTTGAATAAAATAAAAAAAATTAATCATCCTATAAAATCTAACGAAAATTAGATAATAGGATGATTTTTTTATGCTTTAATGTCTTACGATATAAAGTTTAATTTAATAATCATCCTTTATATAAACCTACAAAGTAGGTTGAATTTCGTAAGTACGAAATAAGAATGGGCATACATAAATCCTTATTTTATAAGGAAAAGTAAGTGTATATGCACCATCTTCTTATCCTGCTGTTACATAATTTGATTAATCATCAATGTTTTTTAGGATGTTAGACAAAACTTTCTATAGTCAAATACTTGACTCTTCTTTTTTGTAGAGGTAACATGCATCATGCGAAGGAGATGATGTATATGAGAAGATTTAATTTATATTTACCTGTGGAGCTATTTGAACGAATTAAATTACTTTCAAAATTCTATAATATTTCCATAACTAAATTAATGGTAGAACTACTAGAAATCGGATATATAGATATGATAGATACAAGAAAAAAATAAATAAGTTTATAAAAATGAAAGGGTTAGGTGAAGAATATGGAGATAATAATTTTTAATTTAATGGAGGTTTATGATAGTAAGTAATATTGTTAGGTATGTTACAGGCATATCAAATAATATTACTAAAAAAAATTTAAAACCATAGAATTTATTGGAGGTATTAAACTCTATGGTTAAATACAAAGTTAATTTAAAGTTTAAAGAAGATGGAAAATCTTTAAATGAAACAATAACTGAAGTATTAAAAATAGAATTACAAAAGAAATTGAATATGACTTGCAATTATTTGAATAGAGGGCTACCATGTAATCATACTCATTATTCCCAAAGTGAAGGGAGTAGTAATTAATGATTGGGAATAGTAGTTTTAAAGTAGGAATTTATATAAGATTATCAAGAGATGATGGAAACATTGAATCAGATAGTATTATTAGTCAAAGAAGTTTACTAAATCAATATATCAAAGAGAACAACTATAATTTAATTGATGAATATGTTGATGATGGTTTTACTGGAACAAATTTCGAAAGACCATCATTTAAAAGAATGATTAAAGATATCGAATCTGGAAAAATTAATATGATTATTACCAAAGATATGTCAAGACTCGGTAGAGATTATATAGGTACTGGAGAATTAATTGAAAAGTATTTTCCAAATAAAAATGTTAGGTATATTGCTATTGATGATGGGATAGATACTTTTATAGATAATACTAATAATGATATAGCGCCTTTTAAAGCCATTATGAATGATATGTATGCTAAAGATATCTCTAAGAAAATTAAAAGTAGTTTATATTCACGAATGAAAGACGGCTTATACGTATCGGGGAGATGCCCATTTGGGTATATGAAAGATCCAAATAATAAAAATCATTTAGTTGTAAATAATGAACAAGCAGAAGTAGTTAAATTAATATTTGATTTAGCGCTTAATGGTAATACATATCATTATATAGCACAATATCTTACTAATAAAAAGATTAAAACACCAGCATCCTATTACAATTACGTATGGAATACTAAGTGTATTAATACTAATTGTATATCACAAGAATATGGAGTATGGGTAGATACTACAATTAAAGCAATTTTAACTAATAGAATATATACTGGAGATGCAGTACAAGGTAAAACTAAAAAGATTAACTATAAACTTAAAAAGACAGTTAAAAATAATCCCAATGAATATATTATAGTAGAAAATACACACGAGGCAATTATTGATAGAGATACATTCGAGTTTGTACAAACTCTACTACCTAAAAATGTTAAAAGACCAGAGAAGAAAAGATTTTACTTATTAGATGGACTATTATATTGTGGGGATTGTAAACATCGTATAACTATAAGATACCAAAATAAAACAGGAAGAAGTTATACAACTTGTGATTATTATAGAACATATTCAAAATATCATGTCTGTACAACCCATACAAATAATTATGAGGTATTAGAGAAAATTATTTTAGATAATATAAGAGAAGTATGTAAAAAGTATTTAGATAAAAACAAGATAAAAGAATCTATTAATAGTATAGAGTTTGTTGATAATACATTAAAGATTAAGAAACAAATTGAAAGTTTAGAAATAACTAATAATAAACTAACTAAAAGTCTAGATAAAACATATATGGATAGATTAAAAGGAATTATTGATGAAGAACAATATATTAGAGTGAGTGAAAATATAAAAAAAGAAATAGACAATAATAAAAAGAATATTGATAATTTTAAAAATGAAAGTATAGAATCAAATAGAATGGACAATAAACAAATAGAAAAATATATTAATGAATTTTTATCGTTAGATAACCCAACTAGAGAATTAATAATTAATTTAGTTGAAAAAATCTATATCTATCAAGATAAGACAATAGATATTATATTTACATTTAAAAATGTTACATAAAAATTGTATCAGGTGACTCCTTATACAAAATAGCAAATCAGTATAATGTAACTGTAGATGCCATCAAAAGAGCCAATAATCTAACTACCAATACTCTCCAAATAGGTCAGGTACTAAGAATACCATTAGGTACTTCAAGGGAAACAACATATACAGTCAAATCAGGTGATTCTCTATATTCTATAGCTAAAAAGTATAACACAACAGTAAACAGACTAAAAGAATTAAATAATCTTAGTTCAAATCTATTAAATATAGGTCAAATATTAATCGTAGGATAATGTCCATATAGAAAGTATATAACAATATATTTTCTTTTTTTTTATATTCCCCCTTAAGCCTGTAGTCTTTCGGGGCATTATGAAGCCTAAGGTCTTCATAATGAACAATTTTAAATTAAGTAATTACCACATTTTTACAATTAATATATCAAAAATTTAAATGCCTATGTTATAATTGCAATATAGAAAGTGTATCAATGTGGAAGTATCAAAATTAAGAGAAGAGTTTTTAAATAAATTACAGAAAGAAGAGTAATTTCAAACTATCTTTTTGAAAATATAAAAAACACCATTCCTGATATCATGATGTCTCTAAAAGGAAAAATAATAAATATTGAAACTAGGACTATAATATATTCTAGTTTTGATTTACACATCAAATGTAAAGTCAGATTAATGTTGTATCTTACTTTGTCAAATATTGTCATATTATGACAAAAACAAAAATAAAATATCGTAATTATATATTCTACTAATGATTAAGGAAACATAAAGCCTTTTAAAAATTAAATCGAAATTAATGAGTAAAAATACATTTACTTAATATTTTTAATATGGTATAATCAAGATATAAATAGGAGGAAGAAATGAAGAAAAAACAAAATATTTTAGTAATAGCTTTAATATTACTAGCGGTTATTACTTTCGGAGTAATTATATTAGTATCAGGAAAGGAAAATACAAGTAGTCTTGAGACAACTAAAGATATTATCAAAATGATTAATTCAATAAATAAAGATAATAAAAATGTTTTACCGGAACTTGAAACTATGAAAATAGATGTAAAAAATATTGATGAAGTTACTAGTTATACAGGATTAACATCAAATGATAATATTGAATCAATTGTTGTATCAGTACCAATGATGACAGCACAAGCTTATTCAGTGGCTGTTGTTAAGGTTAAAGATAATGCAGATGTAGAAAAAATTAAGCAAGAGATGCTAGATAATATTGATATGAGACGTTGGATTTGTGTTTCTGCAGAACAATTATATATTACTAATAGTGGTAATGTAATATTCTCTGTAATGACCGATAAAGATATTGCTAAGGCAGTATATGATGATTTTAAAAAATATGTAAATAATAATATTGGAAAAGAATTAGAAAAATCGAATGATGAAGAAAATATAGAACTTCCACCAGAAATGCCAGCAGAAGAGTAAAGAAGCACCTTTAAAGGTGCCTTTTTAAGAGGAGGATAAAATGTTATTTACTAGTATTAGTTTTTTGTATTATTTTTTACCAGCGTTAATAATTATATATTTTATAACACCTAAAAAATATAAAAATATTATTTTATTAATTGCTTCTTTATTGTTTTATTTTTATGGAGAACCCAAGTATGTTTTTTTAATGATTGCAGAAATTATTATTGCTTATATAGGAGCCATTTTAATAGATAAATATAAAAATCAAAGTAAAAATATATTAATAACAACTTTATTTATACATGTATTTTTATTAATAATATTTAAAGGTGACATACTCACAGGAATATTTACGACGGATGCAGCTGTTGTACAAAAGGGATATGATTATCTTAAAGGATTTGCATTGGAAACAATAGTGACAGCTATTCTTTTCAGCATGATTGGATATTTTAACGGACATGATAAGACTATATGGGTTATGGCACAGGGACTTATACAGACACTTCTTGTGCGTCTTCCGCTTGCTTATTATATGAGTATTCAGCTTGATGCAAGTCTTACAAAGATTGGATTTGCAGCACCGGCAGCGACAATATTCGGAATTTTATTAAATGTTGCTTACATTCTCTTTTTAAAATATAAAAAGAGAATATGAAGATAGTTTTTAATTTATGTTGACAAATCTATATAATATGATAAGAAAGAAAATCTTTTTCATATTACTGGGAGGCAAAGGCTTGACAAAAGTTAAATATAAAACAAAACAAATGACAGAGTTGATTGATTTTTTGCAGTTAGAAGAGGGACATAATCATATTTATGCTGGAAATGATAGTTTTGAGGCTTTATCAGAAGAAATGGATAACTTGCCGACACATTATCCTGCTGTAATGACAAGCAATGAAATTAAAGCAGTTTTCTTATGAGATATGTCAAAAGTATAAAGTCATTATCAGATATATGGAGACAGATAAAGATCATATTCATTAC
>ERZ773224.444-NODE-444-length-59054-cov-8.542552_pt1 | contig 59054 bp, 58 predicted proteins | sample MGYA00580526_ERZ773224 | MGnify/ENA primary metagenome ERZ773224 (study PRJEB29015, sample SAMEA2737743) | human gut metagenome | biome: human gut; feature: human-associated habitat; material: faeces | place: China | collected 2012 ... | reverse complement strand
AAGTACTTTATAAATTTTTTCGTTGATTTTGTTGCACTTGACTTGACAATCTATCATTAAAATGTCAGCTTTATTTTTGGGCAGACTGCGATATAATTCAATGAGTTTTTTCTCGCCTTCGGAAAGATAAACTGCTTCGCTATCTGTATTCAGTAATTCTAAAAGTGAAATATTAAGTGCATTAGCCAAGGTTTCTAAAGTTTTAAATGTTGGCTGCTTTTTGCCGTTTTCAAGATTTCTAATATGACCTTCTGAAATTCCGCTGATTTTAGACAAATTGTATATACTTATGTCTTTTCTGCTTCGCCAATAGTATAATTTTTCACCAATTTCCATATCTATTACCTCATATCTTATTATAATTATAGTATAAACCAAAAAAATTCTTTTGATAAGCTATCTAAAGAGTTGATTTTAAAGTTCTAAAGATGTATAATAATAATTGTTCCGATTTGTGGTTTACATTCATATCTTATTGTGATATAATTTGTGTAAAAACAATCTTCGGAGGAACTAAATATTATGGTCAAAATTGCAATATGCGATGACGAACGTTCGGTAGTAGATGATATTGAAAATCATATTTTGACATATGGAAAATTGAATAGTGTTGACTTGCAGATTTATAAATTTTATGAGGGAGAAACACTTGTCAGCTCCGAAATAGAATTTGATATTATTTTTTTGGACGGTCAGATGACGGGAATGGACGGAATAGAAACTGCATCACTAATACGTAAAAAGGATATGGATATTCCGATCATCTTTATCACAAGCTTTGCATATTACAGTATGCCCGCACATTCCGTTCATTCCTTTGATTTTATCATAAAACCTTTTAAATATGAGGATTTTAAGCGTGTACTCGGAGATCTCCTGCGGTCAAACAAAATTAGTGATGCTCATTCTTTTCTGGACGTTTATGCGGATAACGGTGCATTGATCATGCAGGATAAGTCGGAGATCATATATTTTGAAAAGGACAAGTCTATAAGGCGAAAAATACTAATGCATACAACAAAAGGAGAAATATTGATAAATGGTACAATATCCGAAATTATGGCTTCACTGGATAGAGGACAGTTTTTTATGCCTCATGCTTCATTTATCATTAATCTTGAGCACGTCAGAACATTGGAAAATCTGTATACAATACAGATGACGGACGGCTTTGAAATACCGCTGTCACAAAAGAGAAAAGAAGAATTCAAGAATAAAATTCATGCATTTGCAAGAAGAAATAGCTTGTGAGGTTTAATTTAATGAATACGGAATTATTATCATTATTAGGTCACTGCTTTGTTTCGGTGGCAATAAATCTATTTGCTTTTTTGATTTTTCATAAGCAGTACGGGGAAAAATATCGAAAGAAATACTACATAATCTCTTTTTTTATGGCTGTATTGCTAATGATAGCGGTCAGCCAGATAAATGAACCATATGTAAATATGGTTTACTCATATGTTTCAATAAATGCAATATGCTTAATAATGTATGAATCGGACTGGAAAAAGGTTTGGATATATAATTTACTGATATGGTTTATTTTTTTATGCTGTGATGCAGTTACGGTGTTGATATGGTCTGTCGTTGAGGGAAATACCCTTGAAGGCACTCTATCAAACAATCAACTTATGTTGGGAAGCAACCTGTTGAACATCATTCTTTTGTTTACCGCATACAGAGTGCTTCTTTTATTTGTCCGAAAAATAAGCTTTAATTCTGTACAGCTTAAAATTGCCTTGCTGATGATCTCTATTACTTTTTTTGAAACATGGATAATTATTTCCTATTCTTCGCAGATCTCTAATAGAATGGGAGGAGTTCATGTGATAATTATGCTGTTAGGATTTTTATTGATAAATCTGTTTCTGACATATGTACTCAGCATAGTTTCAAAGTCATATCAATATGAACACGAACTTTGTATGATAAAGCAGCTTCAGGAAATGCAGCTTGAAAACTATAAGGAAACCGAACAAAAATACAAAGAATCACGTGCAATTATTCATGACATAAAAAAGCACCTGAATGTGTTGGAAGATTTGGAAAAAGAGGATGCTGAAAAAGCAAAAGAGTACCGAGATCATATTAATATGCAAATGGATAAGATTTTTTGCGGTTTTCACTGTTCCAACAGAATAATGGGAATAATTTTTAGTCAGAAGATGTCAAGGGCAAAATCGGAAGGAATCAGGGTAGATGTATCAGTTGATGAAATAAATATGGATTTTATAAGCGATATTGACATAACTGCTGTTTTTGCAAATCTTTGGGACAATGCTATCGAAGCATGCAGAAAAGCAGGACAAAATAAGTACATCATATTTAGTGTGAGCAAATTCAATGGTTTTCTTCTTATAAATCTTGAAAACAGCTTTAATGGAATCTGCAAAACAAAGGGCAGAGCATTTCTGACAACTAAGGAACATCACGAGGGAATCGGCTTATCGAGTATTCAAGCATCTGTGGATAAGTATGACGGCATATTCAAGACAGAGGTGAATGAAAAAGTATTTAAATCCGAAATTACTATTCCGATTCCACCGAAAAAAGATATATAATTACAGCGCCTTGATTATGAGTTTTCAGCCCAAAATCAAGGTGCTTTTCAATTATCAAAGAGTACTGAAAAAGCTGTCGGTTTTTGCTGTATATTGCAAAATATTGTAAGTTTGACCAAATTATTGTAAGTTAGACCAAATCCATTGACTTTTGGATAAATCCGAATTATGCTGTGAACATAAAATTAAGGAAGGAGGTTCAGAAATGAAACCGGGCGAAAAAATAACAAAAATGCTGCTTGAAGTTATTGCTGATAAGGCAGTGAAATCTTCTGTAAAAAGTGCTAATTCAGCATGTATGCTTTGGCAGAATCAGCCGAAGGAAACCGACAAGATAAAGAAACTGAGAAAGTTCTGATTATTGAATATGTAAAGCCGGCAATGTTGTTTTTATATATTCATTTTAGACATTTCGAATGTTTATGGACAGGGTTTTTAGTGGATTTATATTCTTTGCGTAACGAATTTTTGCAAAGGATATAAATCCATGTGACTTACAATTACGTTATCATTCATCTGTTTCATATATGGGACAAGATGTTGATATATATGTAATCAAATATTTGATTTTCACCTTGTAACATATGTATGTACAGCATATTGTTACACATTTCACTTTGGAGGTACTACAATGGTTAAACGTAAAAAAAGTATGCTTGTAGCCCTTTTCGCAGCTACTGTAATGTCAGTTGTGGGAGCGGTAGCTGTTTCAGCTAGTGGAATCACTTATGATATCACAACATCTGGTATGACAGCGGTGGAAAGGGATTTTTACAGTTCGGAATTTACTACTGTGTATTCACAGACTAATCCTAAGTCGGTTACATCTTCTCTTATGGTAACAGTTGCTCCCAAAACGACAGCACGTACAGGTAGAGTGGATGGATACATTCAGAAGAAAACACTTGGAGTGTGGACAAATGCTTGCTCCTTACAGATCAAATCAGGCATAGCTATACCTAATAGCTCAAACACCACTTATTTAGCTTATACGAAGTCACAGTGTGGCGTGTCTACTGTTACATTGGATGCCAATACTTCATATAGAGGCAGATTTAAGGAAACGGCATTGGCATCTCCATCAGAGGCATATAAGGTGACAATAACACCTCATATGTATGTTGATATTAATATGTAAAAGAACTGTATATTTTGGTTTTCAAGTATAGGCAACAATTATTTGCCTATACTTGAAAATTTAATGGAGACAATGAAAATGGATGCAATGCTTGATACATTTACATCACTTGCTATTATGACAGTAATATCTTTAATTATAATTATCACTTTAGTATGCAGAAATAAAATTAACAAGAAAGTGGGATTAATGCTTTTTATAAACTGCTGTTTATTTAATATATATTTTAATTGGATGTTTCCGTATATTCCTATTTATGATTATCATCCATATGACTGGTCCGAATTCTACTGGATGGGGCAGTTTTTTAAGTGGACAGATTATTTTTCTGATGTTGAAATAGCTAAAATCATTCTGAAAGAAAATTTGCCTGCCGCCATGGTCTTTATAGGAATATCTGTAATCAATGTAATTACATTCAAAAAGAAATATTCATTATTGATTAATTCTATTATTTCTTTAGGCTTAGCTCTATTGATGATTGTATTTCCACTGGCAGTTAACATTTACTGGGGTGGAGTAGTATGGATTATAAACACCATTGCGCCGGTTATCATAATTATATATTTCCTTTTAGGTTATTGTATTGGGAATTTTATTATGAGATTATATAATTCTATATTTCAGGATAATAAAGTGATGAAGGAGAAATCATAATATGGAATTTGAGCTGAAAAAGGCATCAAAAATATATAATAGGTTTACTTCTAGTGAGGTTGTAGCCCTGCGGGAGGCAAACTTGAAAATAAGCGGTAATGATTTTATTTCCGTAATGGGCGTGTCAGGATCCGGTAAATCTACAATGCTGCATATTCTCGGCTGCCTTGATGAGCCTACTGAGGGTGGATACTACATAAACGGTGAGAATGTCATCAATCTCGATAAAAATAAGCTCCGCAACGAAACCATAGGATTTATTCTTCAAAATTTCGGTTTGCTTTTCAATAAATCCGTTTATGAAAATGTGGCGTATCCGCTTCTTTTGGGAACAAAAGTTAAATATTGTGACATAAAAGCAAAGGTTGATTCCGCCCTTAAACAAGTTGGAATGCTTACTTTCAGGGACAGACTTGCATCTGATCTTTCCGGCGGACAGAGGCAGCGAGTGGCTATTGCCAGAGCAATTGTGAACGATCCCGATCTTATTCTTGCAGATGAACCGACGGCTGCTTTGGACAGCAATACGGCAAAAGAGATAACAGAGCTTTTCGCTGAACTTAATCGAAATGGTACAGCGGTGGTTATTGTTACTCATGATAATTCCGTTGCTGAAATATGCCGCAGAAAATTCCGGATAACCGATGGAACAATTTGCGAGGTGACGTAATGAAATTGCTGTATATTTTAAGATCGGTCTTTAGAGATTGGTTTACAAAGGATATAAAATATACGCTGTTAATGATAATAACAATGTTTTTATCAGTACTGGCATTGTATATTTCAACCTTTGTTATAGGTTCTGATGTGTTTCCATCAATCGAAACGGAAAAACGCAGGGAAAGGACTTATGTACTTGATACAGGAACGTGGCATCCACTGAGTGCAGAACAATTAAGCTATATTATAGGCGGTGAGAGCTCAGAAGATGATCCCTTTCCCAAACTGAGTATAGATGACTATATCGGGGCGGAACAGATCTATTGTCAGTTTATAATAGATAAGATAAACGGTAAAGATATATCAAACGAGAAAATAGAATCGGCATATCCGCTGTTTAGTAACGAATATAGCAATGTCCGTGAGTTTATTGAAGTTTCAATGGAATATTCCCATGATGATATTTTGAAAAAGTATCCGGACATTTTGACAGGAAATTACATAATAGTTCCAAATAATTCATTATATAAAAATGGTGATGTCATATCCTGTCTGAATACTGAATTGATAGTTATAGGCAGATGTGAATACGATAGTTATATAGTTCCTTTCTCTTTTTTTGAAAACTATCTGAATGATTGCGGATATACTGCTCAAGGCTTGTTTATGACATCATACATTTACGAAAACAAGCTCAGCGGTAAGTGGATAGAGAATATAAGTAAAGTATTGTATCCGGAGGGAAATATATATCTTCATGATATAGGACCGTCATCAGTAGATATTGCACTTTTTATAATGGCTGAACTGGTAATATGCGGAATAACGGCAGTATTTTGCGTATGCAGTATGTTAAGTGTAATAAATGCTCTGATTGAAAAAACATCGCCTATGCTTGATATTTTTCGTGTTCTTGGCGCTAAAAGAAGAACAGTGATTTTTTTAGTGTATTTTCAATTGGCAGCTTGTTTTGTCATTTCATTTATTATTGCCTTGATTTTACTGCCATATATAAGCTATGCAATGAGCAGAATAAATGTCATGTGTGAAATAAGAACCAAATATACAATAATTGTTTTTGCTATATCAATGGCATCAATAATGCTGGGAAGCAGAAAAATAATTGTCAGAACGGCCCGCAAAAAGCTGGTTTAGGTGGACTGAAATGAAAAATTTATTTTTGATAAAAACCGAAATATTGTCAAATCTATCGGCTGTTATAATGGTTATAGTACAAATGATCTTCGCTTTGGTTTGCGTTAATTTATGTATGGTATCTATTAAAGACCACGTCGGAACGATTCTGTACTTTGGAGGAGTTGATACAGATAATGCTGTTTCGGTTTATTGTTCTGTTGATTCGGGCAATAATTACGATGATATTTTGAAAATGGAAGATGTAAACGATGGATTTTATACAAGATATTATTATTCTGATATAAAAAGCGGTGATACTGTTATTGCTGATAAGATTTATATTGCCGCAGTTTCAGACAGCATACTTACATCAAAAAATGCGTTCCTTTCAAAAGAACAAAAAAATGCACTTGTTCAGGATTGTGACAACGGAATACCTGCTATTGTAACCGAAGATATGGCAGATACTCTTCATGAGGGCGATTTATATACTCTTGACAATGGAGTTGTGGTGTATATAGCCGGTATTATAAAAAATAATACCATACAATATATTTGCAATGCAATGACCAACGGCTCTTTTGTTATGATACTTGATAACAGTAGACTTGACAGCCTTAATAAACACTCTCTGGACTGTATCTTTTTAACATTAAAGAATAATAACATTGATGAATCCATAAACGAGATCAATGAATTGGACAAAAATATAAATGCAGTACAATTTGAACTTAATAATGCTTTATCATATAACTACAGCAAAATGGCAACATTGCTTGTGTTTGGGATTGTAATATTGATCATTTCTGTAATTGGTTATTTTTCCGGCAGCTATTTTACATACCAAAAAAATGAACCGGTCTATATTCAATATAAGATACTTGGTGCTGACAATAAAAAAATGTTTGTTATATTGCTTGGTGTGCAGATATTTGAAGTTTTTGTAGCTTGCGTTTTTTCCTTTGCAGGATTGTTTGCGGTTGGAAAAATAACCGGTATGCATACGGTAACATTAACAAGCTTTATAATTTCGATTATTGTATTTATAATAATGATTTTTATATATTTGCTTTTATGTTTAAGGAAAACAGATTCTATAATAGGATGAATGTTCTGTATTTTGTATTTTTACTTTTATTGAGATTCTGAAGTAGATGATTTGCTTAATGAACAATAGTTTATCATATACTCTAATGATTATTTCTCTCAATTTTTTGATTTGTCCCCACAAAATCAATGCTTGCTAAAATCAAGCATAATTCTCCCGAGTTGAAAGCCTTTTCGGTTCTCACGAGTTGAAAATATTTTCTCAAAGGTTGAAACTCACGCAAATACGTCATTACAATTAAATATCCACATAAAAAGAAGCTTCAAAGGCTGATAAAACCTTTGAAGCTTCGTTTTTTTATGCCCCAATAAAGAAAGTGACAGCATTTTCAAAATAATGACATCAGCGTTTATCGTCAAGTGACAGCAAAATCGTCCGCTTTGCCGTCAGAAATATAGCTCAAAGCAGTGCGCAACCGAAAAATGACATCAAAACCCGAAAAAATGACACCCGTGGGACGTCAAAATCATGTCAAACCGACGTCAATCGGAGAGATTTTCTTTGTGATAAAATTGAAATCAGGATAAAGGACGTCATTTCAATCAGAAATGACGTCACCATATCCCAAGATGCTCATTTTTGGCCGAATGTGACTCTTAACGAATACAATATATGACAAAAGCGGAGGTGCAAAATGCAGGAAAGAACCTACAAGCCCGATGGTGCAGAACACAGCATTACCATCGGAAAGACAACCTTTATTGTAAGCTCATTTACCGACACACAGGCAACCGCAACAGCGGAGGAGCTTATCATCAGAATGTTAAAATCAAAGGTCGCAGAAGCGGCAAAGGAGGAAAAAAATCGCATGATCCATTACAACAATTCTATCATTGTGCCCGTTGATACAGGCTACGGAAACATCAAAAACTCGCTTCACTCATTCCCCACTGGAATTGCAGCCTACAAGACCAAGCCCGCCTTTGAAGGCAAGATTCTTCACATTAACAATATGTATTATCGCATTGGTGAAGGTCACAAGGAGTATATTCCCGACAAGACTGTTGACGAGGAATTTCGCCTTCTGACTATCGCAGCGATTTGCGATGAGTGCCGCAGCTGCGGATATTATGAAGGCAACATTTATCTTGCGGTAGGCTGTCCCACCACTATGCTCACAGCTCAGCGTGAAAGCACAAGAGAGTATTTCCTGAAAAATCTGCATATCGACTGCGAGTACAATAATATCCATTATCACCTCAACATTGTCGGCTGCTTTGTTTATCCCCAGGGGTATGCAGCGGTAACGGAACACCTTCACAACATGACAGGCGTGAATATGGTCGTTGATATCGGAAACGGAACAGCAAATATTCTTCAGGTCAATAACAAAAGAGTAATTGAAGATAAATGCGTGACCGAAAAGCTGGGCGTGAATCAGTATATGATCGCAGTTCAGAAATCGGTCATGGCAGCATACGGCAAGAAAATTGATACGGAAGTTGTTGAACTTTTCATCAGAAAAGGCGATACCGACGCTCCCGACAATTACAAAAACATTTTTCTTGAAGAAGCAGAAAAATATTGCCGTAAGATTTTCGACGCACTTTACAGATGTGAATATGATCCCGATTTTATGAAGCTGTATGTTTGCGGCGGCGGTGTTAAGCTTATCAGGCGTTTCGGAGACTATCGCTCAGACAGGGTGATTTTCATTGATGACATCTGCGCTACGGCTAAAGGCTATCAGCAGTTTGCACTGAAAACCATTAAAGCTCTGGAAAAGAGGTCAGAGCAATGAAGCAGATGAAAAGGATAACGCTCAGGCTATCGCTTGAAAATCCCCTAGACAGAGAAGTCGCCAACTTTCTTACCAACATCGACAAGAATAAATATCATACAGTAAATAATGCGATAAAAACTATTTTGTATTCGGCTATTAGCGGTGCTGATAGCAATTCTGAAAAAACTACTTCTAAAGTGGATGTGAAAGATATTATTGCTGTCATACGCACAACTCTGAAAACTGAAATTCCCAAACTGCTTTTTGTTTAGGGTAACCACGCCGTAAAGAAACAGGACGAGCCGTCTAATGAAATAGTGTCAGCTACTCTTGACGATGACGACATAGACATGGATTTTATCGGAGGCTGATGCTATGACAATCAAGGAATATTGCGAAAAGTACAATCAGAAATTTCAGACGGTGTATAAAAAGATAGCACATCATAAGCATTCCAAGCTTGAAGATCATGTTATTCGGAGTAAGGGCAAAAGTATGGAAATTGATGATTTTGCAGTAGATTTTCTTCTTCCGGCTCAGGTAAAGGTCATTCGGGCTATTGAGGAATGCGAGAGTATCGTCCGTGAAAATAACGACTTAAAAGACAAGCTGTATTCAGCTGAAACCATTGCGGAGCAGACGGATAAGCAGCTTTCAAAGGCACTTGCGGATAATGAAAAGCTGATTGCCGAAATTATCCGTTTTAAAAGCAGCTTATCGGAAAAGGACAAGAAAATCTACGAGCTTTCAGAACAGCTTGAAGCAGAACGGAACACATCAGAGCAGACTATCAGAGAGCTTAAAAGGCGTATTTTGGAGCTGAACGAGGACAACAGGCTTCTTACAGAAAAGTTGGAAGCTGTACCCAAGATTTTCAGAAAAAATCAGTAGTATTTCGCTATTCTCTGTGGGAGAAAGGATATTCGCATCGGGAGAAAAACAAGTCCTTTCAACCACAGAGAATTATGGGTAGATTTAGCAAGCATTGATTTTGTGGGAACAAAATCAGAAATTGAAAGGAGATTTATGAATAGAGATAACTTTATAAAAATAAGGGTGTCGGCAGATGAGCTGTCGGCTATAAAGAAAAGAGCTGCCGATTCCGATATGGCAGTCAGCAATTTTATCCGTGATCTGGCTCTGAACGGCAAAATCATTCTGTATAACACCGAAAATATTTACCGTTTCAATCAGCTTATGCGCTCTATCGGAACGAATATCAACCAAATTACATTAGTAATAAATGCCGAAAAGAAGGTGTACAAAGGTGACATTGATGCACTTCGCAGAGAGGTAAATAATCTCCGTGATGAATTTCACAAGTACATTTCACCGCTGAAAAGATGTGAACCGTAATGGCTTACATAAAGCACACAGCGATCCACACCACACCGAGGGCGCATCTGAAATACATTCTTAACCCGGGCAAAAACGAGGATATGAAGTACAGCACAGCAATTTGCTGTACAAACGATTATGCTGCTGCCTGCGAAGATTTCAGAGAAATTTATGAAGCATTTGCCAAAGACAGGTTTGACAACCGCACAAAAAGCAAATATGAAAGCGTTCGCATTCATTCTTACATACAGTCATTTGATGAGTCTGTTTCTCCCGAAACTGCTCATCAGATAGGCGTGGAATGGGCAAAAGCTATGTTCGGCGAAGATCGTCCCGTTATCATTTCAACACACACCAACACAGGGCATTGCCACAATCACATAGCCGTTTGTGCTTATGATGTGAAAGGCAATCGCTGGTTCGGGGACAGGATAACATATAATCTTGCGAGAGAAGTTTCCGATAGGGTTTGTCTTGAGCATGGTCTGAGCATTATTAAAAATCCAAAGAAGCACAGCTCTGTGAAATACAACGAATGGGATTCCTGCAAAAAGGGCTGCTCATGGAAAGTGAAAATGGCTGATGCAATCGACAGGCTGATAGTCCATAATGATGTCACCGATATTGCTTCGCTTATCGAAAAAATGCGTGAGTGCGGTTATGTTTTCACCAACGAAAAGCGAATGATCGCTAAGCCTGCGAATGTGAAATACGGGTGTTCAATAGCCAAACTCGGTTACGGTTATTCAATGGAAATGCTTCAAACGAGAATTGCAAACAAGCAGAATGAATTTGCCGGAATAAAGATAAGTGCGTTTCTCGGTGTTCAGGTTGATTACGCTGTTACTGTTCGTGAAAAGCAGATAGAACTTTATCGGTCACGTTCCGTTTCATCGAATATTTCTTATGCAGAGGTCAGAAGAACAATGGAGCTGCTGAATTATGTACACGATAATCACATTCATTCCGTTGATGATATGAAAGCGGTTGTAGGCAAAGCAAAAGCGAAAGCAGAAAAGATTTACTATCGTTATGATTATCTTTGCAAGGAGAAAAAGCTGCTTGAACAGCTAAAAAAATTCGGTAATGAATATCATTATCTTGTCAACAAAACCGACAGAACGAACATTGAACAGAAACGGCTTGAAGAATTATATCGAAAATTTCTGCCCAATGCTTTTCTCGGCCGTGGCAATTACGGTGATCCCGATTGGGTGCAAAAACAGATAGATCAGATGCAGAGTGATCTTCGTGGAATTGACAGCGTATATGCTGAGCTGAAGAAAGCCAATTCGGATTATTATCGTGCATGGAACGGTCAGGAATTACTTGAAAGAACTCTTGAAACTGATTTTGACCGTATCCGCAAGCAGGAACAACTTCGTCAGCAGATCGAAATGTATCATAAGGGATATGAGCTTCAAGAGAACGGTACATATGTTAAGAATCCTGAATCCACAGAAATTCGCAATGCAGAGCTTGACTATCTTGCAGAGATCAAAGCAGAAAAACAGCGCCGGGCAGAAATGAAATATCTGCTTGAGCTTGAAAAGCAGGAAGAGTGGGAAAGACAGGAACGTGCAAGACGCAGGAGTTATGATTATTCAAGGTAATCAAATTCCCATTTCTTTGGATATTCAAATCCATATCTCTGCATCTGCTGTGCTGCCGCAATTTTCCTTGCAGTAAGTTCATCAGTACAGCCGAGGGCAGAACATTCCGTAAAAGCAAGATTGTATTTTTTTACCGCTTTGGGATAATTCCCCGACAGAATATATGCGGCTCCAAGGTCATAAAGCAATGCCGCATGATTATTGGAGCAGCAGCTTTCTGTCGCAAACTCGCATTCTTTGAGAACTTCAATAGCCTTGGTTACCCTTGAATTTTCGGAAAGTGTAGTGGCATAATTTCTTGCAATGGTGATGAAATCATTATTGTAGGTTCTTGTCAGCTTGATGAAAAGGTATGCCTTATCCATAAACTCTAAGCCACGTTCGGTTTCACTGTTTTCAATATAAAGCAAGCCGAGATTCATATTTATGTTTGCAAACAGTACGGGATTTAATTTTTCATCGCACATGGACAGAGCCTTATTCATCATGCTGATAGATTTTGCAAGTTTCTCATTTCTGTTCATAGGCAGCATTGCCTTGTTATTCAGAAGCAATGCACGATCATTGACAGCTCCAAGTTTATCATCGGAAAGCAGATTTTCGGTTTCGGTAATGATTCGCTCCATCAAGTCATATTCGTGATAATTATCAAGAAATATGTATGCGGCTTCGAGAAAATTCAGATATGAATTGCTGTCGGTGTTGCCGATATATTTCATTACATTTCCGATTGCCAAAATGATAATTTCAGAGTCGGGGAGCTCAATACCTATGATTTGTAATTTGCTTTTCAGATTGGTGATAAGGGTATCGCAATTTGCAAATGACGGTTTCAGATCAAGCAGAACAATATCCCTTATCATTGGGTGAAGCATGATAATATCAGCGTGGATATTTTCAATAAAACCAAGCTCACTCAATTCATTTATTCCATTTGTATCAGTCAGTTCAAGTATTTTAGCAAAATATCTGATGCGGATTTCATCAAAGAAAATCATATTCCGCATTATGTTCTGATAGCCCTCATCAAGCAGATACAGTGAGAAAAGCGAACGGATATGATTATAGTATGTTTCCTTTGCATTTATACCGTCCTTGCTTATCTTTATCTTGTCCGTAGAATCGGGATCAGCACTGTTCTGTTTGAGATGTTCAAGAATTTCTTCGGGAGTATGCAGACCTTTTTCAAGAAGCTTTGCTGTCATCTCGACAGACAGAGTGTGATGATGAACAGTTTCAATCAACGCATTAATAACGGCTTTGTTTTCCTTGGCATAAGAATAGTATTTGCTTACAAGCTGATATAAATCTTCACTATTTTTGATAACGTTAAGGTTGAAAATATATCCGCAGTCGATATTGTTTCGTGTGGTAAAAATCATCTTACAGCCGTAATTGATAAGTGTACTTAGAAAGCTGTCATTTGCGGTATTGAAGTTATCAATTATGATGAGGGAATCGCTTCGCAGACTTTTCAGAAAGCGGATATGCTTTGTAAATCTGGTGTGTTCATCGTTGGAAAGATTATCACCTGCAAAAGCCATATCGGTTACCATTTCTTTCAGACTGCCATGATAATTGAAATACAGAATATTTCGGTATTCTTTCTTGAATTTCTTTGCGTATGCTTTGGCAAATTCGCTTTTGCCGATGCCTGCGAAGCCCGATATGAACACCTTGCTGTGTTCCTGCAAAGCCGTATTAAGTTCGTCAAGCTCCGTATCACGTCCGCAGAAATATCTGCAAGGTGTCGGAATCTCCGCACCGAATACACATTCAGAAACGGTGATAGCAGAGGCAGGCAGCATTGGCTTATCGGCAGATACAAAAGGTCGGTCAATAGCTGCAAAAATCACATTTCCGATAAAGCGGCAGACTTCGGATTCATCTGTGGTATCAATTTCTGTAAGAATTTCCGATTTCTTTTCTTCGGAAAGAGAATAGTCGTTTGATACAAGGGTTACAAGCTCATTGTAAAGATTATTCAGATCATAGACTACATCAACACAGTTATCCTGAAAATCATATTCGATGCTTTCACAGCCGTTATCTCGATAAAAATTTATGAGGTCGGCAGGAACAGGACGACTGCCTTTTATCCAGCGTGATATTGAAGAGCTTTCAAAAATTTTATCATCGCAGCTGTCATAATATTCGGAGAATATTCCCGTTATGAGGTCGGTTTGCGTGAATGCACGTTCTCTGTCCTTGGAAATGTGCATATTCTCACGGCAGTTTTCAATGATGATGCTTATTACTGTGCTGAAATCCACTCTGCGCATGGCTGTTCCTTTCGTGATTTTTCTTTCAGTATAACACAAATCACAGCATTATTCAATAAAAATATTAGTATGACATAAAATGGCTGTCAAAATGACATCAATCAAAAAATTTTAAATATATAAAAACGAAAAAGAAAGGAGAAGCCAATGACAGATGTATGGGACGGCTTTGCAAATCTTTTGGCAGAATTGATTGAGAAACACGCCGCAGAACTTTCCTATGATGATATGCCGCCACCTGAAAAAACTTATCCCTATGTTACCAACTGTAACGAACATACAGATACGAAAACGAATGTTGACAAAGTTAATGATATATGATATAATATTCGTGAGATAATTGTCCAAACCGTTTGAGATGATTGGAGATGAGTTTTGCGTTATGGCAACAAAAGTATATACATACACAAGAGTATCAACCGCTATGCAGGTAGACGGCTACTCTTTAGATGCCCAAAAGTCACGAATGAAAGCCTTTGCCGATTATAACGGATATGAAATTGTCGGTGAATATGAAGATGCGGGCAAATCAGGAAAGTCCATTGAAGGCAGATTACAGTTCAGTCAGATGATGGACGATATAAAATTAGGCAAGGACGGGGTATCCTACGTACTGGTATTCAAGCTCTCACGTTTTGGAAGAAATGCGGCTGATGTACTTTCAACCCTACAGATCATGCAGGACTTTGGTGTGAACCTTATCTGTGTTGAAGACGGAATTGATTCTTCAAAGGACGCAGGCAAACTGATGATATCTGTATTATCTGCCGTTGCGGAAATTGAAAGAGAAAATATCCGTGTTCAGACAATGGAGGGTCGTATTCAGAAAGCCCGTGAGGGCAAGTGGAACGGCGGATTTGCTCCGTATGGATATAAGCTTGTAAACGGCTGTCTTGAGATAAACGAAGAAGAAGCCGAAGCTATCCGTATCATTTTCGAGCAGTATGTAAACACTGATATGGGTGCAAACGGCATCACCAAATATCTTGAAGATCACGGTATTCATAAGATCATCAGACAGAATGGAAAAACTCCGCTTTTTGATGCATCTCTTATCCGCAAGATATTGAAAAATCCCGTCTATTGCGGTAAGATTGCTTATGGCCGCAGAAAAACAGAGAAGATACACGGAACAAGAAATGATTATCATCTTGTGGAGCAGGACAACTTTCTGCTTGCAGACGGAATCCATGAACCTATCGTTTCGGAAGAACTCTGGCAGTCGGCACAGGTAAAGCTCCTTGCACAATCAAAGAAATACGAACGTGTGAACACAGGCAAAGATACAAAAATTCATCTTCTTTCAGGCATTGTGAAATGTCCTGTATGCGGTGCGGGAATGTACGGCAACAAAAGCGTTAAACATAAGAAAGACGGCACTAAATACAAAGATTTTTACTACTATGGCTGTAAGCACCGCACTATGCTCCACGGATATAAGTGTGACTATAAGAAGCAGATCAATGAAGATTTGCTTGACAATTCTGTTTCAGAGATTATAATTAAATTAGTACGCAATCCAAAATTTGCGTCAATGATGCAGGACAAGATCAATACGCAGGTCGATACGTCCGCTATTGAGCAGGAGCTTGCAAACTATGAAAAGCAGCTAAGGCAAGCATATTCGGTTAAGTCGAAGATCATTGAAGAGATAGATTCCCTTGACCCCGATGACAAGTACTATATAAACAGAAAGGCTGACCTTGACGATCGTCTTTACAAGATGTATGATAAGATAGAAGCTGTTGAAAATCAGCTTATTTCCGCAAGAGCAAAGAAACAGTCTGTTGAAGCGGAAAAGCTGACAAGCGACAATATCTACAAGGTGCTGATCTGTTTTGAAAGGCTGTATGCTGTAATGAATGATGCCGAAAAACGACAGCTCATTGAAGCACTTGTTTCCGAGATTCAGATCTATAACGAGCGTCAGTCCAACGGTCAGTGGATAAAATCTATCAAATTCAAACTCCCGATTATTGAGGAGAATATGGATATTTGTTTGGACAATGATGAGCGCGTCGAGACGGTTTGTCTGCTGGTGAAAGGCGAAAAATAAGAACATCACTGAAACAAAGATAGTTTTCGGTGAGCTTTATTCAAGGCTCTGCGATGCTTGGGTCAACACGTCGGATCTGACGCAAGATAATATTTTATTTTGCGTGGTATGACATAGTATAAGTTCAGAGAGTGATACAATATATAAAAAGGAAGGAGCCGAAAAATGCAGGACAGACCAATGCTTGAGCTTGAGGAATATATCCGTCAGGGTGAACCCGGACAGGCGGACAGATCTGCCGCATGGAAAACGGCTATCGGTTTGCAGGACGTTGACGGGCTGAAAACCTCCGATTATTTGCTGGAAACCGCCAAGGAGCATATTGAGGGAAAAATAGATATAAAATCGGCTCAGAAGCGTATAGAAAGCTACTATGAGGAGCGCTCGGACCGCAGGAACATCGAAGCTGACACCAAGGAAGCCGACATAGTTTCCGCCAGAATTGCCGAACTTTTATCTGAAAAGACCTTTCAGTTCTCCCCTGCTGAACTTGCCTCCATACACAGGCGGCTTTTCAGCGGAGTTTTTAAGCACGCAGGTCAGTTCAGGACTTACAATATAACAAAAAAAGAATGGGTTCTGAACGGCAATACCGTTTTTTACGCTTCATATGACAGCATAAAGGACACTCTTGACTATGATTTCGGTCAGGAAAAAGCCTTTTCATATGAGGGGCTGGCTCCTGCTCAGGCTATAACGCATATTGCAAAATTCACAGCAGGCATCTGGCAGATACACCCGTTCTGTGAGGGCAACACCCGCACCACGGCTGTTTTTATCCTTAAATATCTGCGCACCTTCGGCTTCTCTGTCAGCAATGACGTTTTTGCCGAAAATTCATGGTATTTCAGGAATGCACTTGTAAGGGCAAATTACAATGACTTCAAAAGCAATATAAGTGCAACGGTGAAATATCTGGAGCTTTTCTTTGAAAATCTTCTGCTCGGATATCATAATGAACTGAAAAACAGATATCTTCACGTTGATTATAAACCTGACAAAAGTACAGAAGAATTTCAAAGTGTCAATAGCAATATTTCAAAGTGTCAAAATGACACTTTGAATGATACTTTGAACTGTTCATTTGAAGAAATGGCAATACTTGCCATTATAAAAAAAGACCCCTATGCCACTCAGAAGCAGATGGCACAGGAAACAGGAAAGTCGGAAAGTACCGTTAAACGCCGAACTGCCGAGCTGCAAAGCAAGGGTATTATCCGCCGTGAAAACGGCAAACGAAACGGCAAATGGGAAATCGTGACGCCATTACAAAAATAAATCCAAAGGATCGGACATGACCATGAGCCACAATAAAGAAGAAAATTTTAATATACGCCCCCTGACCACCGATGATGCAGAGCAGTACAACGCTCTGCTTCGATATGCCTTTCAGGTAACGGAGCAGGAGCTGGAGGAAACGGGCTGGAAGGACGATGAGATAAAGCAGTCAAAATTCCCCGTGCTGCAAAGGGCAGACGTGCTGGGCTGCTTTAATGAGGACGACCTTGTTGCCCAGTTTGCGGTATATCCGCTGGATATGAATATCTACGGCACAGAGTATTCCGTGGGGTTTGTCACCAGCGTATGCACCTACCCCGAATACACGGGTCACGGCATCATGAAGCGGCTTATGATACAAAGCCTCACACGAATGAGGGAAAAGCACCGCTCCTTTGCGCTTTTGTACCCCTATTCTATCCCACTTTACCGCCGCCTTGGGTGGGAGATAATCTCCAACAAGATGACATATGTGGTGAAGGACACCCAGATCCCCCGCAAAAACAAGGAGCCGGGCTATGTCCGCCGTGTGGAATGGGACAATCCCGAATTTATGGCGCTCCACACCCGCTTTGCCGAGAAAACCCACGGCTGCCTTTTCCGCAATGACCTTGCCTGGGAGGAATACTGGCGCTGGGATCATGACGACACTGCCGTTGCGGTATATTACTCCGATGATGATATCCCATACGGCTACATGGTATATCTCATCAACTCGGACATCATGCACATCAAGGAAATGATATATCTTAACCGTGAGGCTCAGCTGGGGCTGTGGGAATACATATATGCTCACGATTCCATGATAGATGAAGTTCACGGCAACAACTACTACAGTGAGCCTATCGCCTTTGAGCTGGAGGACAGCGACATCAAGGAGACTATCCGTCCCTATGCCATGGGCAGGATAATCGACATCGAGCAGTTCTTCGGGCATTACAGCTGCTGCACCCACAAGCCTGCGGTGTGCTTTGAATTTGTGGTAACGGACGAGCTGCTCCCATGGAACAACGGCAGCTTTAGGGTAATGTTCGAGAACGGAAAGTGCCGCATCACCGATGAAGTGCCGCAGTACAGCATGAAGATGACCATAGGCACGCTTACCACCATGCTTATGGGCTACAAGACTGCCGAAAAGCTGTACGGCATGAACAGGATAAGCTCCTCTCCCGAGGCGGTGAAGAGGCTTGATGACACGCTTCTCCACAGTATGCCGTACATTTCCGATTACATCTGATGAGGAACTGCAATGAAAGAAAAGCTTTTAAAAGTGTTTGACAAAGCAGCGGACAAAACTGCTGCCCAGAAGCCGACTTCCATAAATGTATTTTTCAGCCACGACAGCTATTACTATAACCTTATCCCCTTAAAGCGCAGTGAAAAAGCTGCAGTTGCAGCAAGGGACAATGATTTTCAGCTTGACGGCTTCCTTATCTTCCCCCTCTCCGCTGTGGAGGATATAAGAAGCAAGGGCAGAAAATACAACGAAATAATGCGTGCTGAGGGAGTATGCAATGACCTTGCCATTCCCGATATCGACATATCATCAATGAAAAAAGTGTGCAGGCATTTCGAAAAAAGCGGCGAGTGCATTTCCGTTGAGACTGACGATGATTATTACATCGGCAAGGTGACGCAGGTCTCGGGAAAGCACATTTTATTTGAATGGTTTGACGCCCGTGGCGAATGGTACGAGCCTGTGCAGATAAAAATTTCGGATATCATGCTGATAACATATAAGTCAAGATATGTTCAGGTATTTTCAGAACACATTGAAAAAAGGTGATAATATGCAAGCGACCAACTGCGAAAGCTGTGTCAATTATGTTTATGACGAGGATTACGAGTGCTACACCTGCCTTGTAAATCTGGACGAGGACGAAATGTACCGCTTTGTCAACGGCACAAATTATGCCTGTCCCTATTATCGTCTGGACGATGAATACGGCGTTGTAAAGCATCAGATGTGATATGGAGTGATGTGCCATCAGATACGGTAAAATATGCAGGGGAAAATTTATCTCCCGCCCCAACCGCTTTATTGCAAGGGTCGATATTGACGGAGAGGTTCAGACCGTTCATGTGAAGAACACGGGACGGTGCAAGGAGCTGCTTACGGACGGTGCAGAGGTAATTCTTGAATGCTCCGACAATCCTGCACGCAAGACAAAGTATGACCTTATAGCCGTTTATAAGAACGGTATGCTCATAAATATGGACAGCCAAAGCCCCAACAAGGCGGTGGGCGAATTTATCCCACGGCTTTTTGAAAATGTGACCCTTATCCGCCCCGAGACAGTTTTCGGCAGCTCTCGGATCGACTTTTACGTTGAGGCGGAGGGACGGAAAATTTTCATGGAGGTCAAGGGCTGCACGCTGGAAAATGAGGGCGTGTGCAAATTTCCCGATGCTCCCACGGAGCGTGGAGTGAAGCATCTGCATGAGCTGATAAAGGCGTGCGAAAGCGGGTATGAGGCGTATATTTTCTTTGTTATCCAGATGGAAAAGGCAGAATATTTCACGCCCAACAGAGAAACTCACCCCGAATTTGCGGACGCACTGAAAACGGCTTCGGAAAAGGGCGTTAAGATACTTGCCTACACCTGCAAGGTCTCACCCGAGGAAATGGTCATTGACAAGCCCTGCAAAGTAATACTATAACAGGAGTTTTTATGGAAAATCTTACAAATATAAGCGTTATAAAGGATATTTTCGAGCGCCACGGCTTTACTTTTTCTAAAGCGCTGGGTCAGAACTTTATCGTCAATCCCTCCGTGTGCCCAAAAATTGCCGAGATGGGCAACGCAAAGGCAGGCTTCGGAGTTATCGAGATAGGCACGGGCGTTGGCGTTCTCACTCACGAACTGGCTAAGCGTGCGGACAAGGTGGTAGCCGTTGAGATAGACAGCCGACTTATCCCCATACTGGACGAAACTCTGTCGGAGCATAACAACGTGAAGATCATCAATGCGGACGTTATGCAGACTGACCTGAAAAAAGTGATAGAAGAAAATTTCAGTGGTCTTGACGTGGCTGTGTGCGCAAATCTCCCCTATTACATCACCTCGCCTATTATAATGTATCTGCTGGAAAGCCGACTGCCTATAAGATCTATCACCGTAATGGTGCAGAAGGAAGCAGGCACAAGGCTTTGCGCAAAAATGGGCAGCAGAGAATGCGGCGCTGTAACGGCGGCGGTAAACTATTACGCCAAGCCCTCGCTGCTGTTCAACGTTTCCAGGGGCAGCTTTATGCCCGCGCCAAACGTTGATTCCTGCGTTATAAGGCTTGATATACTGGACACTCCCCCTGTGGAGGTATCTGACGAGAAATATTTCTTTAAGGTAGTCCGTGGAAGCTTCTCCCAGAGGAGAAAGAACCTTGCAAACTCCCTTTCCTCGGCAATGGGAATGGAAAAGGCGACGGTCATAAACGCCATAAGGGAAGCGGGACTGAGTGAAAATATCCGCCCCGAACAGCTGTCGCTTCAGCAGTTTGCGGACGTATCCAACAGGCTTATGAAGATAGAAAGGGTGTAATTATGCTGCAAATGACAAAGGGCTGCTACGTGCCTCTTGCAGATAAGCTCTGCGAGCAGTACAGCGAAAAGGACGGCTGCTTTACCGCAAACATAAACGGGGACAAAATAGAAAAGCTGATGCGTGAATACATCTCCATGCAGAAGGACAAGGTGTTCTTTATACTGGAGATCCCCGCAAGTGAAGCCGATGAAAAAAAGCTCCGCCAAAATTCCTCCGACCCTATGCACAAGGACGTTTATTACATGGATTTTCTTACAGCAAAGGAAGCAAATGAGCTGCTGGACTGCTACGGCGACCTGCTTATAAACGACGGTCTGAGCTGCTGCGGCTTCGGCTGCCATGACGATAAGTCGGAGATAATGAAAAATAAGTATAACGAGATCACCGTGTGGACAACAGAACCGCAAAAATATCACAAGCTGATGAAAAAATATGCACCTCAGGTCGAAAGCTGCAAAACTGCGTGGGAAACATTTTCCGACACCACAGCAGGCGAGTGCATAAGCATAGAGCTGGACGGAATAAGCGTATATGACCTGCCTGAAAGGCTCAAGAGCATGGGGCTGTATCTGGCAGAACAGGAGGAAGAATAAAAATGAATATGAAAAGAACATTAGCTACCATCACTGCGGCTGTTATGCTGTTATCCTTTTCGCCTGCTGTTTACGGTGAAGAGCTTATAAGCTTCTCTGTGGAGAAAGAGACCGCTCCTGTGGCAAATCCCCACAAGGGCTGGGTGCAGTATGTGTATTCCGACTGGGACATCACAAGCCCTGAGATAGGCATAAAAAGCAATCCCACATGGAAATTTACAAACGTTGTTTATACCCGATTCCCGTGGAGCGATATCGAGACATCAAAGGGTGTATATGACTGGTCAAAGGTGGAGAAATGGGCTGAATTCTGCGCCGAAAATGGCAAGACCTTTGCTTTCGGCATTATCCCCTGCGACTCGGGCGCTGACTGCAAAGACGGATATGTGCCACAATATGTTTATGACGAGGGCTGCGAATATGTCATTGCAAAGACATCAAGCTTTTACAGCGAGGACGGCGTTCAGCGTGTGCCTGTGTGGTCGGACGAAATATACATCTCGGCAGTGGAGCGTCTGGCGCAGGCGGTGGCTGAGAAATATGACGGCGACCATCGAATTGAGTTCATAGACATACGCAGCCTTGGCAACTGGGGCGAATGGCACACCTATGGGCTTGAGGGAAGCGAGATGCCCTCGGTTGAGGTACAGAAGCAGTACATCAAAATATGGGCAGACGCATTTGACCACACTTTGCTTGCGCTGAATGTCAACGATGAACGTTACAGCGAGACAGCGGAATATGCCGTTTCACTGGGTATGACACTGAGACGTGACGGGCTTGTGGGCATAGAGGGCTGCGAAAAATATCTTGCTCCGGCATATGAAGCAAAGCTTCCCACCATCGGCGAGACCTGCTACGGCTACACATATATGCGTGACAACGGCAAATGGACTGACAATAAGCTCACAAAGGCGGTAAAGGGCGGTCATCTTACATACATGGCTCTTGCGGGCGGAGTATATGACGGATACGAAATGTACAAGGAAAGGACAACCGCTGTAACCACGCTCCAGAACGAACTGGGCTACAATTTTGTTGTAAAAAGCGCTTCTGTGGCATATGATAACGGTAAGGCTGTTATCACGCTTAAAATAAAGAACGAGGGGCTTGATACCCAGCATTTCGATATGCGGCTGAAAATTGCGGCCACGGATAAAAAGGGCAGGAATGCACGTAAGATATGCGGCAAAAGCTTTTTGATCAAAAGCGGCAGCTTTGAGGCAGGCAAAACAAAGGTCTATACCTTTACAACCGATGCCGACAAGATCCCCGAGGGAGCGTATCTGGCGGCGGGGCTTTCCGATGAAAGCGGCTGTACTGTGCGCTTCGGCAACAAGCACACCGCTTCAAACGGCTGCCTTATTCTTGGAAAAGCCAGATGAAATCGAAGAGTTATCACAAAGACAATAAATGAACAGCATAAAAATATTTTAAAATTTATTGTCATAACAAATCAATAAATTTACAGAACATTAGGCGACAAAGCAAAAATGTGTCAAAAAATTGGGTTATAATCATTATGGAAAGTAGTCAGCGGATATCGCTGCTTAATATAAAAGTTCAGCAGAAAAAGCAGAACTGAAAGGAGCTTTTCGGAATGTATAACCCACCGAAAATGATCGTTGATCTGAATGCGCAGATCCTGCCCGATATGGGCTGCGGCCCCGAAAGCTGCTCTGAAGCGGCTCAGATACTTGTAAAACTCGGCGAGCAGGGCGTAACTCACGTTGTCGCCGCACCTCGCTTTAACAGATATGATGAATCTGTTCCTCACTTTATAACAAGGCGTGGGGAAGCTATGGCAAAGTTCAGCGCTTATCTTTCTCAGAACAGAATGACCCACGTTCCCCAGCTTATTATGGGGGCGCTGGTAAGCTTTACCGACAATATGGCTGATGAGCCTGAGCTGGAAAGCCTTTGCATAAGCGGCACGAATTATATGCTGGTGGAGCTGCCCTCCGTGCCTGCCACAGAGGAGCTTATCGGCAGCTTCAAAAAGCTTGCGGGAGGCGGAAGAGTTCGTCCGCTGCTTGCACACATTGAAAAATATGCGGCTTATGCCGATGAAGAAGCCCTGGCGGAGCTTTTCTCCTCCGCTTCGGGGCAGATAAACTGCGACTCCGTTTTCAGCACCGCAGGCATAAGGTATGCGGCCCGCCTTATCAAGGGCGGAAGCATATGCGGTCTTGGCAGCGGAAGATGCAGCCTTGATGATCCTCCGAGATACTCGGAAGCACGCAAGAAGCTTTCACGAAAGCTGGGTGCGGCGCTTTTCAACGAATCTGTAAGCAGATCCGAGGCAGTGCTCAGCAACGGGGACATCATAAAACCTTGATAATCCGTCAGAAAGGAAATATGTCATGGAAAAATTTGCACGGGTCTCGTCTGTCAACAGGGAGGCTAAATGTCCCGAAAAGATAATCGAGCTGGCTGAGGACAATTACAGCGCATATATAAACGAGGCGGCTGAGATGATAATCTCTTCGGGGAAGCCCGTTGTTCTGCTCTCCGGTCCCTCAGGCTCGGGCAAGACCACAGCGGCACTGCGCATAGAAGCCCGTCTCAGGGAGCTTGGCAGGACTGCCCACACTCTTTCCATGGATAACTATTTTCTGCCCATATCCGATGAAAACAGGCATGAGCTTCCCCGTGACGAGGAGGGAAACATTGACCTTGAATCGCCGATGAGGCTGGATATCCCGCTTTTTACGGAGCATCTGAAAAAAATAGCCGCCTGCGAGGAATTTGAAATGCCCCGCTTTAATTTTGCGGCTCAGTCAAGAAGAGAGCCTGTTCCGTTTTTGAGAAAGCATGGGGAGATAATCATAATCGAGGGTATTCACGCCCTTAACCCCGATGTTACGGGCAATGACGAGGGCTTTGCGCTGCATATGTATATATCTGTCCGCACCTATCTTAAAGCGGCTGACGGCAGCCTTATGCACCCTGCGCAGATCCGTCTTATGAGGCGGCTCTGCCGTGACAGTCTTTTCAGAAAGCGAAGCTATGCGGATATATTCCGTATGTTCGGCAGCGTTTCCCGTGGCGAAAAGCTGTACATCACGCCCTACAAAAAGCGTTCGGATTATGACATTGACACATTTATGGCATATGAAGCTTCGGTCTATAAAAATTTTCTGTATGACAATATTCTTGCTCAGGCGCATGGCGAGCTGGCTGATTTCCCCTGCTGCGCTCAGATCTTACAGTTTCTGGGTGAGCTGAACGCCATTGACCCCAAATATGTGCCGTCTGCTTCGATGATACGTGAGTTTATCGGGGGAAGTGAGCTGAAATACTGATTGCTTGCCTTGTGCAATTTCACAATATTTTTGTTAGAATTTTCAGCAAAATAAACAGTTGATTTATTTGCTGATATGTTATATACTAAGAGTGTAACAAGTTACACGTTAATATGCTCTTAGCAGTAAGTCTCCCACAATAAGGGAAGCACCGAACCTAAGAGCTTTTTTATTACATAAATATGGAGATGTCAAAATGAAAGTCGCAATAATGATAGACGGAGGATTTTATCGTCAGCGTGCATATAAGCTGTTTGGCGAGGTAAGCTGAAAGCAGCGTGCGGACGAACTGGAAAAATACTGCCGCAAGCATTTGAATGACAAACGGGAAAATCGTGAATTATATAGAATATTTTATTATGACTGTCCGCCTATCAGCAAGAAATTATATCACCCGCTGCTGAAAAAACAGGTGGATTTCAGCAAAACACCTTTATATGGCTGGATGAACGAATTTTTAAGCGAATTGAAGCATAAACGCAAATTCTGCCTGCGTCTGGGTACGCTTGCCGAGGAGCAGGCTCAATACAATCTTCGCCCCGAAATAACCAAAAAGCTTTTAAGCGGAAGCAAACAGCTTAGCGAACTCACCGAAAACGATTTTGCATTATCGCTGTCCCAAAAGGGCGTGGATATGAAGATAGGCATTGACATCGCTTCTCTTGCTTATAAAAAACAGGTTGACCAAATAATTCTTATATCAGGCGACAGTGATTTTGTGCCCGCAGCTAAGCTGGCAAGACGGGAAGGCATAGATTTTATTCTTGACCCTATGCGTGCATCAATAAAAGATGATTTATTTGAACATATTGACGGCATGAGAACAAAATCCCCCAATCCTGCACAATCTGTGAAAAATGACAGTGAACCGCAAATATGATACATACCATTTGACTTTTGCAAAAAAAAGGCATATAATATATAAGTACAAACAAGACTAAAACGGTCTCGATTTATATGTATGGGAAAGGATGTTTCAAATGAGCGAATGTACGCATAACTGCTCCTCCTGCGGCTCGGAATGTGCCGAGAGAAAATCTCCCCAGAGCTTTATCGAAAAGCTGGGCGAGGGCAGCAGCGTTAAAAAGGTAATAGGCATCGTAAGCGGAAAGGGCGGCGTTGGAAAGTCGCTGGTAACAGGTCTTATGGCTTCCGCTTTTGCAAAGAAGGGTCTGCACACCGCTGTGCTGGACGCTGATATCACAGGCCCCTCTATCCCCAAGATGTTCGGCATTACCGAGAGGGCTACAGGTACCGACAAGGGACTTATCCCTGTACGCAGCAAGGGCGGCGTTGATGTAATGAGCATCAACCTGCTGCTGGAAAACCCCTCCGATCCTGTTATCTGGAGAGGCCCTGTTATTGCAGGTGTTGTAAAGCAGTTCTGGAACGAGGTAATCTGGAACGATGTTGACTATATGTTCGTTGATATGCCTCCGGGAACAGGTGATGTTCCTCTGACAGTTTTCCAGTCCATTCCTGTTGACGGCGTTATCATAGTAACATCTCCTCAGGATCTGGTAAAGATGATCGTGGGCAAGGCTGTGGGCATGGCACACCTCATGAACATTCCCATTCTGGGCATTGTAGAGAACATGAGCTATGTTGAATGTCCCGACTGCGGAAAGAAGATCAATCTGTACGGCGAGAGCCACACTGCGGAAGCTGCTGCGGAATATGGTCTGAAGGTGCTGGGCAGTCTGCCTGTTGACCCTGCCATAGCGCAGAGCTGCGACAGCGGAAATATTGAGGCAGTTGAAGACAAGTGGCTTTCCGAGGCTGTAAAGGCTGTTGAGGAAGCACCTGCAAAGCCTAAGGCATAAAAAATTATCCGTCTCTCTATGAGGGGCGGATTTTTTATGGCAGGTAGAGTGGCAAATGAAAAAATCAGCACAAATAAGTACAAAGGTAAAAAGTTTAGTCCAGCTTTTCAAAGGTGGCGGGAGTCCAGAGGGCGGAGCCTTCTGGTCGTCCTTGCCGCAGTGGTAAACTACGTTTACCTGCGAAATCCGTTTGCGAAAGGCTTGAATGATTAAAACGTTAGCCGACAAACTAAAAATCCCCAAAGCCGCCTGCACCGAAAATTCAAAAGCTTGCAAACAAATATCATCTATCAACATAAACTAAAAACTTTATCATGCAGGCGGCTTGAAACTGAGAGCTATTTTGAAAAAATAGCATTTCTGCTTTCCGCCGTTAGGCGCAGGTACGGACATATCTGCATACCAATTTAATCCATCCGTACCTGATGCAAAGGAGACACCTAAGGGAAGAGGGGGAAAACAAAACCCTACAAAAGCGGGCATTCCCTTGTGCCACTATCGGCACATATTCTCTCCTACGGTTTCTTCATGCCTTGTAAAAGGCAAGCACTCATCTCTTCCCTACCCTCTCACCCCAACTTTGCCCGCTTTTACCGTTGTGCTTCACTTCTCTTTTTTGACTCCTATGTTTGACATTGTTTAACCTCTTTCACCGCCGTGCATTTCATTTGCGGTCTGGCGGTAAGCTTGCGAGTGCATTCGTTCGTTTTGTATATCTCTGAATATGTATCTTTTCAATAGTACGTACCGAAAGACAATATGTGTCGTTCCGACACAACAGAAATCAAATCCTATAAAAGCGGATATTTTGCTTGCCGACGAGTCCGAACCACATTTATTTATTTGCACTCATTTCCACAAAAACAAATGGTCTGCTGCAAAAATGCAGCAGACCATTATTATCGCTTTAAGATCAATATGCCTTGCCCCAGCAAACCATGCACTTTGCAGGTTTGCCGCAGCATACGCACTTGTCGGAAAGATTCTCCTGCTCAAAGGGGATACATCTGGAACCTACACCTGTAACTTCCTTTACCTTATCCTCACAAGCCTCGTCGCCGCACCACATAGCCTTGATAAAGCCGTCGCCGTTCTTTTCAAGCGCTTCGGTTATCTCGTCCATGGTCACGCAGGAATAGGTGCGTCTCTCACGGTTCTCGAGTGCTGCCTTGTAAAGTCCGTCATGTACCTCGGTAAGCTTGGTCTTAACGGTATCTGCGATGCCGTCCAGAGATACAAAGCTCTTCTCACGGTTGTGACGTGTTACTATTACGCACTGGTTCTGCTCGATATCCTTGGGGCCTATCTCAATTCTGAGAGGAACACCCTTCATCTCGTACTGAGCAAACTTCCAGCCGGGAGAGTTGTCGCTGTCATCGACCTTTACTCTGATGCCTGCTGCCTTGAGGATATCTGCCACCTCGTTAGCCTTGTCGAGAACGCCCTCCTTGAACTGCTGGATAGGAACGATAACTGCCTGAATGGGTGCTACTGCGGGAGGAAGAACAAGTCCGTCGTTGTCGCCGTGGGTCATGATAACTGCGCCGATAAGACGGGTGGTCACGCCCCAAGAAGTCTGGTGAGGATATACCTTCTTATTGTCCTTGTCGGTGAACATGATATCGAATGCCTTTGCAAAACCGTCGCCGAAATAGTGGGAGGTTCCTGCCTGGAGAGCCTTGCCGTCGTGCATAAGAGCCTCTATTGCGTAGGTTGCAACAGCGCCTGCAAACTTATCGCTCTCGGTCTTTCTGCCCTTTACAACGGGCATTGCAAGGTACTCCTCGCAGAACTGAGCATATACGTTCAGCATACGCTCGGTCTCTTCGATAGCCTCCTCAGCTGTTGCGTGAATGGTATGACCCTCCTGCCAGAGGAACTCTCTTGAACGGAGGAAAGGACGGGTGGTCTTTTCCCATCTTACAACGCTTACCCACTGGTTGTAGAGCTTGGGCAGGTCACGGTAGGAATGAACGATGTTTGCGTAATGCTCGCAGAAAAGTGTCTCGGAAGTGGGGCGGACGCAAAGTCTGTCCTCCAGCTTCTCGTTGCCGCCCATTGTTACCCATGCAACCTCGGGAGCAAAGCCCTCAACGTGGTCTTTCTCCTTCTGGAGCAGGCTCTCGGGAATGAACATAGGCATGCAAACATTTTCATGACCTGTTGCCTTGAACATACCGTCAAGGATATGCTGGATATTTTCCCAGATAGCATATGCGTAGGGGCGGATCACCATGCAGCCCTTTACGCTTGTGTATTCTACCAGCTCAGCCTTTTTGCATATATCGGTGTACCACTTTGCGAAATCCTCGTCCATTGAGGTTATCGCATCGACCATTTTCTTGTTATCCTTTGCCATTTGGATTCTCCTTTTCATCATCTTTATAATCGTCGAGGTTCATTTCGCCCTCGTAAATGTCATAGACTTTATAATTATCCTCCACCCTTGCGGGACTCGGCTCGGCCTTGTCATCGGGGATATTTTTCTTTTTCTTGCCTGAGATGCTGTCCCACGCCTTATCAACGGCGGCAGCCATCTTGGGGAGAAATGTGGTGAGCAGATATATGAGCACCATGGCGATAATGCCGGTTATAAGCGCAGACCCCAGCGGCATAGCTGAACCCGAAGCTGTCGTATCAGCAGCCGTAGTCTCGACAACTGTGGTCTCTGCCGCAGTATCATCTGCAAGAGCTTCCGAAACGATAGCTTCAGCAGTGCTTGTCTCCATCAAAGCCGACCTCCCTTCATGAGTAAACATATTTTAAATTATAGCACATATTTTCCCTTAATTCAATAGTTATTTTATAAATTTGCCGACAAGGAGACAAAGAAAAGCTGCCATGTGACCCATGACAGCTTTCGGATTTGATCATTTATCAGACATCAATGCCTCTGGTCATAACTTCCATGCACATTCTGCCGTTGTGATAAGGGCACTTCCACTCGTTTACCATGGTGAATTTGAGCATGGGCTTGCCGTTGTAATCAACTTCTGCCCACCATTCGCTGCCCTTGCGCTTGTCTATCTGGACATCTCTTATCCATTCCCATACCTTGCCCGCAGCTTCAAGGAACTTCTTGTCGCCGCCGTGCTGATATGCGTTGATGAAGCCCACAACAGTCTCTGCCTGTACCCACCATACACGCTTCTTGTCTATCTCGGTCTTATCTCTCTCGTTGTTGAGGGAGCCGTTCTCGTATGCGATATTGTAAATGTTGTTGGAAATTCTAAGGTTAATGTTCTTCCACTTCTCAATGTAGTCCTTGTCGCCCATTACGTCGCAGGCACGGTCAAGGAGCCATGTTGCTTCGATATCATGGCCGTAGGAATGGATATCGCCGATAACGTTCAGCTCACGGTCAAAGAATACCAGCAGCTTGTTGTTCTCGCTGTCAAATATCTTGTTCTCGGTGATATCGAGGAGAAATTTAAGTCTTGCCTTTACTCTCTCGTCTCCGCTTGCCTGGAGCAGAACTGTGTAGCCCTCGATAAGGTGGAGAACGGTGTTCATGGTCTTGTCTGCCATAAGTCCGTTTTCGCTGAGAGCGTCGTTTTCAATAAGCTTCCAGTTCTTGTCGAAAGCTTCCATATAAGCCACATCGTCGGTACACTTTTCCTCAACGGTGTCAAAAAGCTCAAAAGCAAGGTCGAGAGCTTCCTTGTCCTTGCAGGCAAGGTAATATGTGGAAAGGGCATAGATAGCAAAAGCCTGATTGTAGGTGTGCTTCATGCTGTCCATAACTGTGCCGTCGTAGTTCATCATCCAGTAAACGCCGCCGTTCTCACGGTCAACGCAGTGGTTTTTCAGGAACTCGTATGCGTGCTTTGCGTTGTCAAGGTTCTTTTCGCCGCCGATGGTGCGGTAAACAGAGGAATAGAACCAGAGTATTCTGGAATTGAGGATAACGCCCTTGCCGCCCTTTTTGTCAAGGTTAAGGTCGTTGTCCATCTGACCGTAAAAGCCGCCGAACTCATCGTCTCTGAGAGCGTCCCAGAAAGGGATTATATGGTTTTCAAGCTCATTTTTTACTTCGTTTATAAGCATTTTATTTCTCCTCCTGACATATAATACTAATCTTCTATCAACCTACAGACAAATCCTCGGCTGAAATAAGCCCATTCTTCGTCAAGCTCCCTTGCCGGGCGGCAAGCCCGCCTGCGGTCACTTTCCTAGACTGGTCTTATTTCATCTGTCGGCTTTGCCTATAGAACGATTGAAGATTAGTATAAACAGCTTCTCCGAAAACACGCAGAGCATATTTTCGGAGAACACAGTTTTTACTTTAAGTCTCTGCCGCAGCAGTTCTTGTACTTCTTGCCGCTTCCGCAGGGGCAGGGATCGTTTCTGCCGACCTTCTTTACACGGCGGGGTTCGCTCTGATAGCTGCCGTCGCCCTGGGTCTCCATAGGCTGAGCAACTCTTTCTCTCTGAGGCTCCTCATTGTTCTTTATCTGGATAGTAAAGAGCAGTCTTACGGTATCCTCACGGATAGACTCGATCATTGCGTCGAACATCTCGAAGCCCTCGTAACGGTACTCGACAACGGGGTTCTTCTGAGCAAATGCACGCAGGCCGATACCTCTTCTCAGCTCTTCCATATCGTCGATATGAGCCATCCACTTAAGGTCAACCACCTTGAGGAGGATAACTCTCTCAAGCTCTCTGAGCATATCGCTGCCCATTTCCTTTTCTCGCTTGTCATAGTATGCAAGCGCTCTGTCGGTAAGGAGCTGGATAATATCATCCTTGGTTATCTTGCCAAGCTCTTCGGGAGTGTATTTGAAATCATCGGGAGTGGTGAGCAGGCCTGCAAAATGAGCCTTCAGACCGGAAAGGTTCCACTCATCGTGAACGGAGCCGTCGATGATGTAAAGATTTACGCCGTCAACGACCCAATCCTTTATCATCTTAAGGATATACTCGTGGATATCCTCGCCGTTGAGAACCTTTGCTCTCTGCTCGTAGATGATAGCTCTCTGTGTGGACATAACGTCGTCGTAGTTGAGGACGTTCTTTCTGATAGCAAAGTTTCTGCCCTCCACCTTCTTCTGGGAGGATTCGATGACCTTGGAGAGCATCTTGGACTCGATAGGCATATCCTCGTCCACGTTCATGTTATTCATCATCATCTGGAGACGGTCGCCGCCGAACAGTCTCATAAGGTCGTCCTCCAGTGAGAGGAAGAAGCGGCTCTCGCCCTCGTCTCCCTGACGGCCTGCACGGCCTCTCAGCTGGTTGTCGATACGTCTGGACTCGTGGCGCTCGGTGCCGAGGATAAACAGACCGCCTGCTTTTCTTACCTCGTCAGCCTTGCCCTTGATCTCATCGGCGTGCTTTGCGTAAAGCTTCTTGTATTCCTCACGGGCGCTGAGGATAGCCTCGTCATCGGTATCTGCGTAGCTGATAGCTTCGCTGATGATCTCATCCTCGTAGCCCATGCGCTTCATATCAGCCTTTGCAAGGAACTCGGCGTTACCGCCAAGCAGGATATCGGTACCACGGCCTGCCATGTTGGTCGCAATGGTAACTGCGCCCAGCTGACCTGCCTGTGCAACGATCTCCGCTTCCTTTGCGTGCTGCTTTGCGTTGAGGACATTGTGCTTGATGCCCTCCTTGGAAAGCATCTTGGAAAGTATCTCGGACTTTTCGATGGAGATAGTACCAACCAGAACGGGCTGACCCTTGGCGTGGCACTCCTTTATCTGCTCAATAGCTGCTCTGAACTTTGCAGCCTCGGTCTTATAAACAACATCGGGGTGGTCGATACGCTGAACGGGACGGTTTGTGGGGATCTCGATAACGTCCAGCTTGTAGATCTCCCTGAACTCGTCCTCCTCGGTCATAGCTGTACCTGTCATACCGGACAGCTTGTGATAGAGACGGAAGAAGTTCTGGAATGTGATGGAAGCAAGGGTCTTGGACTCGTGATTTACCTTCACGCCTTCCTTTGCCTCGATAGCCTGGTGGAGACCGTCATTATAGCGGCGGCCCATCATAAGACGGCCTGTGAACTCGTCAACGATAACGATCTCGCCCTCGTTTACAACGTAGTCGATATCCTTCTTCATAACGCCGTTTGCCTTGATAGCCTGGTTGATATGGTGAAGAAGTGTGGAGTTCTCAGCGTCGTACAGGTTCACGATATTGAAGTATTTCTCAGCCTTCTTAACGCCCTGACGGGTGATAGTGGCTGTCTTTGCCTTTTCGTCGATGATGTAGTCGCAGTCCTCTGCGATCTCTTCCTGATCGGTCTTTGTGTCCATTTCGGCAACAACAAAGGGCTTCAGGGTCTTGGCAAACTTGTCTGCCATGGTGTACATCTCGGTGGACTTGTCGCCTCTGCCCGAAATGATAAGAGGAGTTCTCGCTTCATCAATAAGGATAGAATCGACCTCATCGACGATAGCAAAGTTGAATTCTCTCTGAACCTTTTCGTTCTTGTAGATCACCATGTTGTCACGCAGGTAGTCGAAACCGAACTCATTGTTGGTTCCGTAAGTAATATCGCAGTTGTAAGCCTCACGGCGCTGGTCGTTGTTCATGTCGTGGAGGATGCAGCCGATAGTAAGACCTAAGTATCTGTAAACCTTGCCCATTTCCTCGGACTGGGACTTTGCAAGGTAGTCGTTAACGGTAACGACGTGAACGCCGTTGCCTGTAAGGGCGTTGAGGTAAGATGCGCAGCAGGCAACGAGGGTTTTACCTTCACCTGTTCTCATCTCGGCGATTCTGCCCTGATGAAGAACGATGGCACCGATTATCTGCACGGGGAAGGGCTTTTTGCCCAGAACTCTCCATGCGCCCTCTCTTACGGTCGCAAGAGCCTCGGGGAGGATATCGTCAAGAGTTTCGCCGTCTTCAAGTCTTTTCTTGAACTCAGGTGTCTTGGCTTTCAGCTCAGCCTCGGTGAGCTTGCCGTATTCTTCGTCCAGATCAAGCACCTTCTGCTTGATAGGGTCGATCTTTTTCAGCTCTCTTTTACTATAGTTTCCGAAAAGTCCGTCTAAAATTCCCATTCGTTTTATTCCACCTTAAAAATTTATTTTTACACGGATGTTCCCCTGCCGATGCAGGGACAGACAGGGCCGTACAATTTGCACTTATAATACATTATACCGCAAAACCAATCCCCTGTCAACAACTATTTTGAAACCTTAACGTTGTGGGGGAAATCATTACAAAAGACGCAAATATGGCTATAGAAACCGGTACAAATAGATGAACGGGGTTCAGTACACGGCAGAAAGTCAAATGCAGGGAGGTAAAAAAGCGGGGGATAGGGGTTCAAGGAAGCTATCTTATCCCATTCTGCCCGATCCTGCGGCAGATGCTGCCGCACATAACAGATTATATCTCACAATATCCCTATACTCAGGCTTTGCCATATAATAAACATACTGCTCCGCCAGATCGGGGAAGCTGTTTCCCCTGCCCTCCAGTTTGAAATTATTATATCCCATTGGCACATATTGGGTATATATCGCCTGGGGTGACACATGAAGCGGCGAATTTCTGCGGGTAAATGCGTTGTTTTTCATATGCGGACACTGCCACTCCTCTACCTTTGCAGTTCCCGCCTGTATCTTCGCCAGCTCCGCAGGATTGCAGTGCTCCAGCTGATATTTGCCTATATAGCGGTAATGCTCCCCTCTTCTCTGACAGTTGGGTGTGCAGACTGCGTTCACAAGTATCTCGCACTTATCCTTATGTGGTATTTTCGCAAGCGTATCAAAGTCATTGTTATAGTTATAGTCCAGCACCACAAGGCTGTAGTCTTTTTCAAGCTCGCTTTCCAGCGTTGGCAGGTCTCTTATCTGCTTGCAGGTGGAGGAGATTATCTTCATATTTGGGTGACGCTTCCTGATATGCTCCTCCAGCAGGGGCGAAAAGACTATTGCCTCGTTCATGCCGTTGTCGGCGATATCCAGCACACGGTTGCAAACAGGGTCATTCAGATGCTCACGGGTAAGGAGAGGATTTGTAAGCGTCAGGCGGCAGGGCACTCCCAGAGAATTGAATCTGCCGAGATACTGGGGGACAAGCTTATCCACGGTTTGCATATCCATATATCCCGCCATGATGCGTCCGCCGTTCCATATCATGGGAAAGCAGTCGAAAACGCTCGCTATCTCCACGCCATCGTAAAACATCCGGGGCATACGCTTTATCATTGAAATAAGGGTCATATTCATGCTGCCGTTGAATCTGTCAACAAAATTGGGCAGGTGAAATCTTACGCTCATATGCACACTTCCTTAAAGGTATTTACCCTATTATAGCACACGGCGGCGGGAGTTTCAACAGTTCATGCCATTTACGCAATGAAAATACCGTGTTTTTTGATTTTTTATCCCTTGACACAGCGGCGAATTTATTATATAATATATACTCAGGAAATTATATCTGTATATATATGTACGATTGAAAGGATGGTCATATAAATGGCAGTCAAGAAGATTAGAATGTCCGCCGAAGGTCTCAAGGATCTGGAAAAACAGCTTGAATATTTAAAGAATGTACGCCGTGCAGAGGTCGCTCAGAAGCTGAAGGAAGCACGTTCCTTCGGAGACCTTTCCGAGAACGCTGAGTACGATGAAGCAAAGAACGAGCAGGCTATTCTGGAAGCTGAGATCGTTGACGTTGAAATGAAGATCAACAACGCTGAGGTCGTAAGTGATTCCGACCTTTCCACCGATGAGATCGGCGTTGGTTCTTATGTTAAGCTCAAGGATCTGGAGCTGGACGAGGTAATGGAGCTTCAGATAGTCGGTTCCACCGAGGCTGACCCCGAGAACAACAAGATCTCCGAGGACGCTCCTATCGGCATTGCGGCTCTCAAGAAAAAGGTGGGCGATATCCTGGAGGTAGAGGCTCCCATCGGCGTTATCAGAATGGAAGTTCTGGAGATCAGCAAGTAATATTATTGCAAAGGAATGTGAATAATGGCAGAGGAACAGCTCAAGGAAAACACTTCTCCCGAGGAGCCTGAACAGACCGAGGAAGAAGTACACGAATTAAAGAGAATAAGAATGGAAAAGCTTGAAAAGCTCAAGGCTGAGGGCAAAAACCCCTTTGAGATAACAAGCTTTGACTACAATATAAAGAATGCGGAGATAAGAAAGCAGTATTCCGAGCTTGAAGCAAAGCTCACCGCTCAGTACGGCGACGATGCTGAGGCTCTCAAGGCTGCTCTTGACGAGAACCGCATCAATGTTAAGATCGCAGGCCGTATCATGACCTGGAGAAACATGGGCAAGGCTAACTTCATCGACGTTCGTGACAGCACCGACCGTATGCAGGTATATGTGCGCATGAACGACATCGGCGAGGAGCAGTTCAAGGAGTTCAAGACCTGGGACATGGGCGATATCGTTGGTGTTGAGGGCTTTGTTTTCAAGACCAGAACAGGCGAGATAACCGTTCATGCTCAGAAGATAACACTCCTCTCCAAGTCCCTGCTGCCCCTGCCCGAAAAGTGGCACGGTCTCAAGGATCAGGACACCCGTTACCGTCAGAGATACGTTGACCTTATCGTTAATCCCGAGGTTGCCGAGACCTTCAGAAAGCGTTCAAAGATTATCGCTGCTATCAGAAGATATCTTGACGCACAGGGTTTTATCGAAGTAGAAACTCCCATGCTGGTTGCAAACGCAGGCGGAGCTTCCGCAAGGCCTTTCGAGACACACTACAATGCTCTTGATGAAGATGTTCGTCTGAGAATATCTCTGGAGCTGTACCTCAAGCGCCTTATCGTAGGCGGTCTTGACAGGGTTTACGAGATAGGCAGAGTTTTCAGAAACGAGGGTGTTGACACCAAGCACAACCCCGAGTTCACTCTTATGGAGCTTTATCAGGCATACACCGATTACCACGGCATGATGGACCTTGCCGAGAACCTTTACCGTCACTGCGCACTTGAAGTATGCGGCACCACAAAGATCACATACGGCGGCGTTGAGATAGACCTGGGCAAGCCCTTTGAGAGACTTACCATGGTCGAGGCTGTAAAGAAGTATTCAGGTGTTGATTTTGAGGCTATTAACACTATCGAAGAAGCCCGTGCGGCTGCTGACGCTCATCACATCGAATACGAGCAGAGGCACAAGAAGGGCGATATCCTTAACCTGTTCTTTGATGAATTTGTTGAGGAGCATCTTGTTCAGCCCACATTCATTATGGATCACCCCGTTGATATCTCTCCCCTTACAAAGAAGAAGCCCGACAAGCCCGAATACACCGAGCGTTTCGAGCTGTTCATCACAGGCAGAGAGATGGCAAACGCATATTCCGAGCTGAATGACCCTGTTGACCAGCGTCAGAGATTTGAGGCTCAGGAAGAAATGAAGCGTCTGGGCGACGAGGAAGCAAACAGCATTGATGAGGATTTCCTCCGTGCGCTGGAGATCGGTATGCCTCCCACAGGCGGCATCGGCTTCGGTATCGACAGACTTGTTATGCTTCTCACTGACAGCAGCGCTATAAGAGATGTTCTGCTGTTCCCCACCATGAAAACACTTGACAAGTAATGTCAGGAACATACTGAAATGCAAATGGGCAATCCTTTTATGGGGTTGCCCATTTTTAGAATCGGTGCGATTTATATTATTCCTGCGAAATGGAATGATATTACTATAGGAATAGACACAGAATTTGTATTTTATGAAGGTGAAAACATATGAATAAACTGACAGAACAATTAAATTTAAATGAAATAAACATTGTTGAATATGCTTATAAACGTCCTCAAGCATGGGTCTTAAAAAGAGTACCCAAACTCCAGCAAACAGAAGACCTAGTTAAATATGTTTGCTCTCATGACAGTTTAGCTTTAAAATATGTTTCAAGAAAACTAAAAACAGCTGAACTATGTTATATAGCTGTATCAAATGACGGAAGTGCCTTAGAATTTGTACCAAAAGAACTGAAAACAAATGAATTGTGCGAAATCGCAGTATCTCAAAATGGGCTTTCTTTGAATTTGGTACCCCAAAACTTTATTACAAAGGAACTGTGTTATAAAGCCGTATCAAATGACGGATGTGCTTTAAAATATGTGCCAGAAGAACTGATAACAAATGAATTGTGCGAAATTGCGGTATCTCAAAATGGGCTTTTTTTGAGCTGGGTACCCCAAAACTTTATTACAAAGGAACTGTGTTATAAAGCTGTATCAAATGACGGATGTGCTCTGGAATTTGTACCAAAAGAACTGATAACAAATGAATTGTGCGAAATTGCGGTATCTCAAAGTGGACTTTTTTTGAGCTTGGTACCCAAAAACTTTATTACAAAGGAACTGTGTTATAAAGCTGTATTAAATGACGGAAGAGCGTTAGAATATGTGCCATATAAAATGCGCACATCGAAGATCTCAGAAAAAGCAGTGAGTCATTTCAGTTTGCTAAGGAAAAATAATCAATATGAATACCCTATTGCATTTGTGCCGGAAAGATATCTTACAGAGGAACTATTAACTACAGCTATAAAGTATTGTCCCTTATCATTAAGAGATATGCCTAATACTCCAAATGTCAGAAAGAATGCTAAAAAGATTTATAATCTCGCCGCATCTTTAAACGGACTTACTTTAAGATATATACCTACAAATTATTACAGTAAATCTATGATCACAGCTGCTTTACAGAATGACCCTCTTTCAATTCAATATGTACCGGACCGCTTTATTACACAAGAATTAGTTAATACACTTTTTGAACAAAATTATATGACCTTTTTGTATTTTCCCCAAGAATATATAACATTGGACATGTGCCTGCAGCTTGTTAAAATGAAAAAAATTTCATTAAATGAAGCTATCTCTGAGGAGACTACTGATATTGATTTAATACCATTTGACAAATTTCCAGAAGAAATGCAAAGCAACCCACAAGTTATTGATGAAATAGCGAAACAATACGAAATATATACTGATAACAATAACACATATCAAATACCAAATGAAATAAAATCATATTTTGAAGAAAAAGATAATTTAATCGTTCCAATCGAGCCAGCTTCTAAAAACAGCATTGCTGTCACACATAAAAGCGACGACATGATAGTGCATAATTTAACTGAAAATGGCAAAACAGAATCTATTTACTATATTTCTGATATTCATATAGAACATCAAATATTTGAGGAAGCAGCTAAAATTTTTAAAGATGAGGGAAAAACATCACAAATTGATTTTAGAAATATTTTGCTTGATATTTTAAACAAAAAAATCAATGAGATGGTTGCTGGAAAAAGCGGCATTCTCCTAATTGGCGGAGATATTGCAGACAGCTTAGAGATGTTTAAACTGTTTTACAGCAGTATCTATCATATATGGAATGGCGAAATCATATCTGTTCTTGGAAATCATGAATTATGGGACGGTACTACATCAACCGACTGGACAAATCCCGAGTATAAAGCAAGACCTATAGAGGAAATTGTTAATGATTACAAAGATGTGACCAATGGTCTTTTTCACATCAACTTACTTGAAAACGAAGTGCTTATCAAATATCGAAATGTAAAGTACCAAACTATTCCAGAGGAGACCATTCTCAATGCCAAAATTGAAGATTTAAAAGAGATATTAAAAGAAAGTACTTTGATCGTCCTTGGTGGTATTGGTTATTCCGGACATAATAAACATTATAACTCTGATTCAGGATTGTACCGTAAGGCAATAACAAGCTTAAATGAAGATAAGCGCAGAACCAATCAATTTTATAAAATATACGAAAAGCTCTGTCAATGTGCTTACGATAAGCAAGTTATTGTTTTAACACATACCCCTGTACATAATTGGCTTAAAGGAAATTGCAACCCAAATTGGATATATGTAAATGGACATACGCATCAGAATACAATAATAAACGAAAAGTGTGGAGCCACAATTTTGTCTGACAATCAAATAGGTTTTAAACCAATAAAATGGAGCTTAAACTCATTTACTGTCAACAACTTATGGTATGACCCCTTTGAATCATATAGTGACGGCATACATAAAATCACACCTGATGAGTACAATACATTCAATAAAGGAAGGGGTATTCCCAGCAATGGGTGCAATTATCCAGGTACTTTATATGCTCTGAAACGTGAAGACCTGTATATGTTTGTACTCGATTATAATACCAATTTATATTTAATGGCGGGCGGGTCACGAAGAAAACTGGACTATAGTATTCAATATTATTATGACAACATGCTGTTGTACATACAAGCTATCTCAAATGACATGGGTCCGTATAGACAAAGACTGAATTACCTTTCTGAAGAAGTAAAAAAAATAGGCGGCATCGGCACTATTCATGGTTCTATTGTAGATATAAGCTTTTTTAGCCATATATATGTTAATCCATTGGACGGAAAAACCACTTCCTATTATGCCGCAGACACAACCTCAAGAATCGTTTATGATTCCATAAAGGACCTTATTGAAACAAGGGAACCGCAACTGATAAAATCTTTTATGTTAGAAACTAATAAACACACATTGCCATGGATTGATAACCTTTTAATGTCTCAAAATGATCGTTCAAATTCTGAGCATATGACCGGAACAGAAATGTATGATCCCTCACGAATTATACGATCACTGCAATATATTTGGGATAAAAATGTTATTCGTATTTGGAATGATGATATATTAACATTAAAAGAGCCTGAAAACAAGACTATAAAAATGCTGGAATAACTAAACCCCACCGCCCGTATCTCCAAACGGAAATACGGGCGGTGGGGTTTAGTTATTCGTCCGATATAAGCTTTGCGGTGACGTATATCTTCGGCGTTGCTACGCCCTCGTCGCCGTTGAGCCATACCTTGTCATAAGAGGATATCAGGAAATCTACCGACATCTTGTGGTCGCCCTCCTGCATATCAAAGTCGATAAGGTCGATCTGTGCGGTAAGGTCTTCCTTGGATATGGCGGCTATCTGGTCGGAGTCGCCCACCACGAACAATGTCATACCCGACGCTACAGGCTCGAACTCGAACTGTGCGGGCTTGTTCACAAACTGGATATCCTTGCCCATAATGGCTATCGCCTTTTTGGAGATACCCTCGCTGGGGCAGGTGACTGTTACGGTGTCTATCTGGGTCAGGTTCTCATAGTCCTCGGGCAGGAAGTTTTCCGCCTTGAACTCGAACACGCTGCCCACATCGACCTCACGCATATTTATGGTGCCGATGTTAAGCTCGGGCAGATCCTTTATCTTGTCATTGGGAGCTGCAATGGTCAGCTCATCGACCGAGAACACCAGCTGACTGCGGAAGTAGTCGATATCAAAATTCTCGGGAGCGTTGATGATATTTACGTTCAGCGGCAATGTCTGGCGGACGTAAACAGGTATCTGAATGGCAAACGAGGACTTATCAAAGGTAAGCTGCTGATTGTCATTGGAGATGACCGCATTGTTGTTGTAGAGCACCAGGTCGCTGGTGGTGAACTCGTAAGTGGAGCTAAGCTCCTGCTCGGGAGCCACCTTTGCGCATACCTTGGTAATGGAGCTTACCATATCAAGGGGGCCTGTGACGGTGACTGTGGAGGGAGTTACTATGGGGTCGCCGCTCATATAGCCCGAGGCTATCTTTACATTTTCCAGCTGGGGAGTTATCTCGAACTCCTTGGAAACTATCTTGTCGAAAGTGACGCTGATTGTGGAAGGCTCGATGCTCACCACGTCAAAGGTCTTGCCTGTGCTGCACTCGATGTTCATGGAAAGGTTATACTCCCTTGCCATCATAACGTTGGAAGCATCAAGCACGGCGGTGAGATCCTCGGTCTTAAGGTCGCCTATCTGACCTCTTTTGCCCGAAATGGTAACATTTACAGTCTTAGGGGTCATGGAAATAACATCAAGCTGATTTGCCTGAGCGTAGGTATCTTCAAGGGAAATGGTAACGGGAACGTTGTAAATGGAGCGCTCCATTGTGGGGTAAACGCTTATTGAAACAACAGCCCATATTATAACTGCGCAGAGGATAGAAAGGATCTTCTGGGAGCTGTCCTTTTCAAAAAGCTTTTTGAAAAAATCGGAAACTTTTCCGATGATCTTGTTAATATCAGGCATAAGCTCTTATCCTTTCTTGTTTTTATTGAAAAGTCCCAGCTTTTCGGACTTTGTGCCTTCCTTGCTCTGCTTGTCCTGAGATTTTTCCTTGGGGGTCTTTTCGGGAAGAAGCTTTGCACGGAGAGTCTTTTTAAGGGTGTCCTTGGAATATCCTCTGGTAAGCTCGCCGTTTTCCGCAACGGAAATGGCTCCTGTTTCCTCGGATACCACAATGATGATAGCGTCCGAGTTCTCGCTCATGCCTATGGCAGCTCTGTGACGGGAGCCGAGAGCCTTGTTGATAAGCTCCTCCTTTTCGGGCTTGGGCAGGAAGCAGGCGGCGGCAAGGATAATGCCGTCACGCATGATGACCGCTCCGTCATGGAGAGGGGTGTTCTTGAAGAAGATATTTCCGAAAAGCTCTTTACTGGGAACGGCGTTCAGGATAGTACCCGTGTTTATCTGCTCGCCAAGCTTTGTCTCACGCTCGATAACGATGAGCGCACCTGTGGTGGAGGCTGAAAGGTCTTCGCAGGATTCGCAGATAACGTCAATGGCATATGCCCATTTTGAGGCAAGCTCGCCCTCGGAGGCGCTGTTGCTGAAAACGGGAAGCTTTGACAGCTTGGAATGGCCCACCTTTTCAAGGGAACGCCGCAGCTCCGGCTGGAAGATTATGATTATCGCCAGAAGTCCCACATCAAAGGTCTTGTCGAGGATAAAGGTCAGCGCTTTCATCTGCATTATCCTTGCCAGCATATAGCAGAGCACCAGCACGATGATACCCTTTGCCAGACCGCCTGCACGGGTCTCCTTCATGAACTGTATCACCTTGTAGATAAGGTAAGACAGAACAGCGATATCTATAATATCCCAGAACGACGGGGGAAGAATTGTGAGCAGGGAGCTTTTAAGCTCATACAGCAAGTCCATAAATCACGACCCTTTCATATTTTTGTGTAATCATTATATCATCTTTTCTTTTACTTTTCAAGAGGGGCGGGGCAATTTGCAGCAGCAGGTGTGAAATGTAATTAAATTAACCTAAAAATATTGCCGCAGGGCTTGAAAAATCTGCGGCAATGATTTATAATAGTACGTGCTGGTGTTTTCATCAGAACAAGCTCAACTGATCCTTATCGGGGAAAAGGGTGTTTATGTCTATGCGGCGAACATCTATCCCCTGATTCACGGCATAGCGCAGAGTCTGCCCCGTGCCGCTTTTTTCATTTGCGATAACGGCGATAAGGCGGGAGGAGTTATCCACCATAAAGCGGTTTCGCTGCTGCATACAGGCTCTGGTGTATTCCTCGGAAATGACCACGGTCTCGGAAGCGGCTGAGATTATCCTGCCGAAAGCCCATTTATCCGCACCCTTGAAGCTGCTGCCAATGTCACGATATGGCAGGGCGGCTATCAGTCTGAGTGGCATATCCGCCGCAAGGGAAAGGACTATCTCCCCTGCCCAGAGGTCAATGCCACGCTGCATACCGGTGATAAAAGTATCATAGCCGTCATTCACGGCAGCGGTTATTTCAGTATAGAGCATACTTTTTATGACCTTTGCTTCGGGTGAATCGGAGCTTCCTCCGGGGAGTTTTTCGGGGCGGTGACCTGTAAAGCAGGCTGTTTTTTCTCTGATAATATCCATAGTGCTGTCCTTTCCGTATGTATTGGAATTATTATATCACATGAGAAAGGGATTGGCAAGGGAAAGGCTGAAAATAGGAGATAAAAAGACAACAGACAAAAATAAAGAACCGTGCTATTAAAAGCACGCACCTTTCGTTTCGGCGGCTCACCGTTGATTTCTTATCAATTCATATCAGCCGCTCCCAACGAATACTATAAAAATATTCTCATCTTTAAAGGAGATAACATATAATGAAAACTTTTCTGAAAAGAGCCTGGACTGAAATACATCTCGACAGGCTGAAAGATAATTTCACCGAGCTGAAAAAGCTCACCGATGAGACCCACACTCAGGTCGCTTGTGTTGTAAAGGCTAACGCTTACGGTCATGACGACGAAAACATCGTGCCTTTTCTGGAGGGTCTGGGAGCAAAATTTTTCCTTGTCTCCAACATCAAGGAGGCTGAAAAAGTCCGCCGCTGCGGAAGCGGAAGCGAAATTCTCATTCTCGGTCATACTCCTGCGGAATATGCTGCCGAGCTGGCTGAAAATGACATTATCCAGGCTGCTGTTTCTGAGGAATACGCCCGTGAGCTTTCGGAAGAGGCTGTCAAGTGCGGCGTTAAGGTAAAGATTCACCTTGCCATTGACACGGGCATGGGAAGAATCGGCGTATGCGTTTATGACGATGACTCCTGCCGCAGGGCTGCCGAGCAGGCTGAGCGTGTGAGCCGCCTTGAGGGTGTTATCCTTGACGGCGTATTCACCCACTATGCTTCCGCTGACAGCTACGCTGAGGACGATGAAAAATACACCGAGATGCAGACCGAGCTGTTCTTCAAGACCTGCGGATACATAAAGGAAAAGGGCGTAAACCTCCGTCACACCCATTGTCTCAACAGCGCAGGCGGCGCTTTCCATTACGACAGCCGCAGCACTCTTGTGCGCTACGGCATCATGCTCTATGGTCTGAAGCCTGACGTAAGCCTTGATATGCCCTGTGAGCTGAAGCCCGTTATGGACTTAAAGGCGGCTGTATCATATGTAAAGCAGCTCAAAGCGGGCAGCTATGTAAGCTACGGCAGAATATTCCGTGCCGACCATGACATCACCGCCGCAACCATTCCCATAGGCTATGCGGACGGCTATGCACGCAACCTTTCGGGCAAGGCGCACGTTATCATCAACGGCAGAAAGGCTCCCATTATCGGACGTGTGTGCATGGACCAGCTGATGGCTGACGTTACCGGCATTCCCGATGTAAAGGAAGGCACGACCGTTACTCTCATTGGCACTGACGGAAACGAGACCATCACGGCGGACGATCTGGCAGGAATGTACGGCACTATCGGATACGAGGTCATCTGCGGCATTTCCAAGCGTATCCCCCGTGTTATCTACAAGGGAGATGAAATTTCCGACGTTGTGGAATATTATTGATACAAACACATTACAATAACTGCGGCGGCGCATATTATCACCGAAAGTCTGAACAGCAGACCGATGATATGCGCCGCTTTTTTTGCGGGCTTTTTGGTGCTGTACATAAATGCGGGGTCGGATATCTCACGCTCCAGCTCTGCCATTTTCATTTCCGCTTCCATGCCGACGCCGCCGGGGAGCTTGTCCGTACGCAGAAAGACCACGGCTTTTTCAAAATACTCGCTTTCGGGGAAATTTACTTCAAGTATCCGCTTGTTTACGCCCTTTATCATATTTACTGCTCCTTAAATTTACGTATTATACTAATCTTCAATCGCTCTATAGGCAAAGCCGACAGATGAAATAAGACCAGTCAAGGAAAGCGACCGCAGGCGGGCTTGCCGCCCGGCAAGGGAGCTTGACGAAGAATGGGCTTATTTCAGCCGAGGATTTGTCTGTAGGTTGATTGAAGATTAGCATTATTAATGTTATTATGTTCCGATGCAGGGAGAATATACAGAACGTAATGGCAGATAAGGACTATTTCAACGGAGTTTTCAAAGTATTGTTGAAAACTCCGTTGAAAAGTCCTGTTATCAGCAGTCTTTTATATAAAAAGAGTGTTGAAAGCTGTTGAAAAACGGTTATACTCTGCGTAAATTGTAAAAATATGCGGCGGGAAGCCCCCATGCGTGGGCAATACCTCCAAAATATGCGTATGGGTACGGTGGGAATAATGGTTAAAATTTTACTTGACAAAGGAAGGAAAAAATGTTATCATTGTAGTTACGTCGAGTACATTTGTATTTCCAACACGGACTTTGCTATGTACATCATATAACATATATGGAGCTGATTGGTATGACAGTTGAAAAATCAACCGGATCGACACTTCCCGCTGCGGGGAGCGATGCTAAATATGCAGTTGTCAGCTGCGACGTGCTTCCCGAAGTGTTTCTTAAAGTAATGGAAGTCAAGCGCCTGCTTGCCTGCGGGGAGGAGAAAAGCTCCGCTTCCGCCTGCAAAAGGGCTGATATTTCCAGAAGCGCTTTTTATAAATACCGTGACAGCGTTTACACCTACGAGGAAAAGCTGACGGGCAGGATAATCTCCCTTTACGCAGTGCTGCGTGATATGCCCGGCGTGCTTTCATCGGTGCTCGCCTGTCTTCACAAGTGCAGCGCCAATGTGCTTACGCTGAACCAGAGCGTGCCTATTGACGGTGCGGCTGCGGTCACGGTAACAGTCAAGCTTTCGGGCGGACCTATGGACGGTCCCTCGCTGCGCAGAGCTGTTCTGGGCGTTGAGGGCGTTGTGGAGGCAAGGCTCATATCGGAAGAGTGACCTCTTCCGTGAAGAGTAACCTCTTCCGTGAAGAGTAACCTCTTCCGTGAAGAATGACCTCTTCTGTGAAGAATGACCTCTTCTGTGAAGAATAAAATTCTTCCATCATAACTACAGTACAATATTTTTAAGGAGTTTATATTATGGCTAAATTTGCAGTTCTCGGACACGGCGTTGTTGGCTCGGGCACAGTTGAGCTTTTCCTGAAAAACAAGGAGCAGATCAACAAGAAATCCAACATTGATCTTGACCTCAAGTACATTCTTGATATCAGGGATTTCCCCGGACTTCCCTATTCCGACAAGTTCACCAAGGATATCAACGATATCCTGAACGATGACGAAGTTACCGTTGTTGCAGAGGTAATGGGCGGCGTTCACCCCGCTTATGACTTCGTTCTCGCCTGCCTCAACAAGGGCAAGAGCGTATGCACCTCCAACAAGGAGCTGGTGGCAAAGAAGGGCGCTGAGCTGCTCAAGGCTGCAAAGGATCACAACTGCAACTTTATGTTCGAGGCTTCCACAGGCGGCGCTATTCCCATTATCAGACCCCTCAGAAGCTGCCTTGCGGCAAATGAGATAACAGAGATAGCAGGTATCCTCAACGGCACCACAAACTTTATCCTTACAAAGATGATAACCGAGAAGATGTCCTTTGAGAATGCTCTGGCAATGGCTCAGAGACTGGGCTACGCCGAGAAGAACCCTGCTGCCGATGTTGAGGGCGCTGACGCCTGCAGAAAGATCTGCATTCTCTCCTCTCTCGCTTTCGGCAAGCACGTTTATCCCGACTGGGTACACTGCGAGGGCATCACAGAGCTTACTCTCGAGGACGTTGCATATGCTCAGAGCTGGGGCGGCGCTGTAAAGCTTATCGGCTCCGTAAAGAAGCTTGACGACGGCAAAATACTCCCCATGGTGGCTCCCAGATTTGTTTGCGGCGACTGCCTGCTTTCAAGCATTGACGACGTATTCAACGGCATCATGGTATGCGGCGACGGCTTTGACAAGGTAATGTTCTACGGCAGAGGCGCAGGTAAGCTTCCTACAGCAAGCGCAGTGCTGGGCGACGTTATCGACTGCGCAAAGCACAACACCACCATTCTTTCCCAGATGTGGGAGGACAGCACCGACAACAGCTTCATCGAGGACTACAAGGAAGCTGAGGTACGTATGTATGTTCGTGTAAAGGGTGCAGACAAGGCGGCTGTGGCTGCTCTGTTCGGCGATGTTGAATATCTTTCAAGAGAAGGTCAGCCTGATGACGAGCTGGCATTCATCACTGCACAGGATAAGGAGAAGAACATCACCGAGAAGTTAGAAAAGCTTAACGTTCTCGGAAAGATCAGACTTCTTGATATGTAAAAAGATCACGGACGGAATAATTCCGTCCGTTTGCTTTAGAGGAAAACTATTTGAAAAGAAGTGATAATATGATAAAAATAAAAATACCTGCCACCAGTGCAAACCTGGGCGCAGGCTTCGATGCGCTGGGACTTGCTCTCAGCTACTATAACTATGTGAATATGGAAGAGGCCGACGGCTGCCACATAAAGTCGCTGGACGACACGGAAGTCCCCACCGACGAAACCAACCTTATCTACCACACCGCAAAAACTGTTTATGAGATATGCGGAAAGGACTTCAAGGGACTTACCATCGAGCAGACCAACCATATCCCCATGGCAAGAGGTCTTGGAAGCTCCAGCGCCTGCATTATTGCAGGTCTTGTGGGTGCAAACCACCTTATGGGCAATCCACTTTCACTTGATGAAATGGTAAATCTCTCCGCTCAGATAGAAGGTCACCCCGACAACACCGCTCCCGCACTGCTGGGCGGCATAGTTACCGCAGTGTTTGACGGAAAGTGCGTTCACTGGGTAAAGCAGGAGGTATTCACCACGCTGAAATTCATTGCAGTGATACCCGACTTTGAGCTTAAAACGGAAAAGGCAAGAGCCTGCCTGCCAAAAGAAGTGGCTCATTCGGACGCAGTGTATAACCTTTCCAGAGCGGCGCTTTTCTCTGCTTCCCTGCTGACAGGAAAGTACGAGAACCTGAGAACTGCCGTTCACGACAGGCTTCACCAGCCATACAGAATGGAGCTTATCCCCCACGCAAGGGACGTTTTTGACATTGCCTACACCAACGGTGCATATGCTTCCTACATAAGCGGCGCAGGTCCTACACTTATGACAATAGTTGATGCGGAGAACAAGTTCTTTGGCGGAAAGATGCGTTTTGCGCTGGACAACATGGGTCTTGAGAGCTGGGAAGTCAAGGAAATGCACATAGACAACAAGGGAACCTGTGTTGTTGATGAATAATAGCAAATGCTGTTGCAGATATGCGGCAGCATTTTTTGTTATTTGCACAAATCTTTTTATACTAAGCACCAATTAAAAACTATACAAAAAATTGAGCATAATCTTGCGTATATGGATTATGCGATGATTTTTTGTCTATAGTTTTATTGGTGATCAGTATTATATGCCCCAAAAAACAAAAGGCTGCTGCACTTGTGCAATCGCACCGTGCAACAGCCCTCTTTTTATGCTATGTTATCTTGTCTGAGTGGTGGTCATGGTATTATTGTCATGCTCGCCGGGAAGAATATCATCAATGATATCTTCTGCGCCTGTTACTGCGTCGTCAACGATGTCCTCTGCTCCTGTAACTACGTCCTCGATAAAGCCGTCGCCGTCAATGTCCCCGGTACGGGCACCGTCTGCACCGTTACGGGCATTTTCTGCTCCGTTGCGTGCGCCATTTTCCCCGATAGCACTTCCGTCGCCGTTCTGAGGATCGTTGTTTCCTGAGTCGCCCATTACGCCGTTCTGTGTTGTGCCGTTTGTTGTTCCATTGGTGCTGCCGTTATTGTTGTTTGCTCCGCAGGCGGTAAGCATTACCGCTGCACAGCAAAGAGCAATAGGAGCAGCAAACTTTTTAATCTTCATATGGTCTGTTCCTTTCTTATCCGTTGGCTTTTTGCAAAAAGCGTGGACAGAACTGCGCAAACCCTTTTTTAAGCCGCATTTTCGTTCATCATGCGATCAACTGCTTTATCAATAAGCATAATCATATGCTATGCTGACTTCATAATCGCCGTATTCGTTATAATCCTCATAAAGCTCATCGGGTACGCCGTTCTGAACTGCTGCGATAAAGTCGTTCATTGCGCTGTAGATATCGGAAGCTGCGTCCTTGCCATAGTAATACCCAATAGCCGAAACTATTTTGTCCCTGCCGTAATATTCAGTGAATTTACTGAGGAAACGCTGATATGTTCCTGACATATTGCCCGTATCGTCCATTGCCTTAGCTTGTTCAATGAAGCAATCGGCTGCTGAGCGAATGAATACTCTTTCGGCAAGCTCGTTATACTCCGCCGGAATTGCGGCTTCAGTTCCGTCCACGATGATATTATATCTAACATCGTCGGATTTATACCTTTTGCGGCTTACTTCAAGAAGCTTTGCGATATCATCGTAATATTCATTGAGCGATGAAAAATAGCGGATCTCGTAAGCAACATTATCGCCATAAGTCACATAGTCGCTGAAGCAGAAGCCGGAGCCAAGGTAATAGGTATTGCCCCTGAACTCTGTTCCGTTTGCGTAGCTTGCCAGTCCCAGGTCGGACATACCGCTCATCATATTGCTGTTGACATAGCCCTTTGCCACACGCTCGGTAACGGTGCTGAGCTTGGAAGCGTCAAGTCCGCAGGAGCGGAGATATTCGATCGCTGCGGTGTAATCGCCCATGATGTCGATATTCACATAGCCTACCGAAAGCTGATAGCCGGGCAGATCGCACTTGTAGTAATTTTCTTCCGTTTCGTTCATGATGTCGTTTCTGAGAGCCTTTGCAAGATTATCCGTAAAGTCAGCGGGGAGACTGCTGTACAAAACGGAAATCGAACCGTCTGCCGACTGTCCGTTTTCGTTATACTTCCACTGAGGTGAAAGCACAACGCTATAGCTCTCATAAACCTCAACATTGTTCTTATCCTTGTCAAGTCTGTAATTATCGGCAGTTTTTGCAAACTCACCAAGTCTGTTTTCGATATCGTCTGCCCTTGCTGTGCGCAGGTCATCGGTGGTATCCATTGCCATAAGCTTTTTTATGCTCTCTTCGTCAAGGGTAATAAATCTGAAAACTGTTTTGCCTGTTTTGAGCTTGTAGATAACTTCTATCTGCTGGGAAAAGTCGTAATCAAGCTGATCGTTTTTCATAAGCTCGATATAACGCTTGTGCATATCGGTAACGGTCTGAATATTTTCGGGCTGGGTAAGCTTTGTGGGGGTCTTGCTGTAAATATCAAAATATGCAAGCTCGCCCTGGCTCTGTTCGTTAAAGCCTGTGTAAGGGATATACACGCATTTTACCGATGCGGGGTCGGGAACATATGTGCCGATGCCGAAGCCCTCGGTTTTCTCTATAAGCAGGAACGTGCCTGCTGCCACAACAATGGTGATAACATATGCTGCGATGCCCTTCAGGATATGCCCAAAGCCTCTGTTGCGCACCACATGGAACACAAGGTAAACCACGGCTGTGATTATGAGCATGGGAACTATCTCTGAGCCGTCATCTACGAGGAATGCGTAGCAGATGCAGAACATTGACAGGGTAAGGATAACGTGGTAGAACGCTCCGAAAACTACGGGCTTTCCTGTATCCTCTGCTTTGCGCTTGCGGTAGATAAGGTATGTACCTATTACAAGAAGCACGATTATGAGCAGGAAAAGCAAGCACCACTGAGGATAGGTATAATATGCCGAATAGACGGATATGTCATCTTCATAAAAAATAGCGTTCAGGGACATTACCAGTCCGGCTACGCCGCCGAAGGGACCGCAGAGGGAGATTGTCTTATAAGCATATCTGTCAATGCTTACTCCCGGTGCGTTGTCCATTACGGCGCTTATTAACATATATGCCACAAGGGGTACCAATACATTCAGAAGAATGTTGTAGCCTATGCTCTCAAAAATATTTCCGCACAGCGAAGCCACAAACACGGTCACGGTGTAGAACATTACCATAAGCAGTATGCCGCCGATGATTATTCTCCAGAGGAATGGGGCTGCTGTGCTGAAAGCGTCGCAGGTCCATGAAGATGTTACCTCAATGGGGTCATCGTTGGAATAGATGTAAAAGGTCTTTCCGTCAAAGCCAAGGTGTCCTATAAGCAAAAGTATCCATGTAAGTATCTGGGCTGCGATAAAGGGAACTATGTAAATGAACAGTCCCGAAACAAAGTCGGACACAAAGCGCTGAGGGGTGCTCATTGGCAGCCCCATACGCATATCCACGTCCGTCTTTTTGTAAAGGTAGCTGAACACACTGAGGGCGCAGATAAGTCCCGCAGCAGCTCCCAATCCTGTTGTGAAAACAGCGATAACTGCATATGTATCAAGATCCGCCAGCTGTCCTGTTTCGTTTATCTGTATCATTGCAGCCGTAATCAGCATGGGCGCTGCCATTATGTGAAGAATGAAAATTACCACCATCAGCTTGAAGTTTGCTATGATGTTCTGCCTGCCGTTGTGAAGCATTGCCTTGCTGAAAAAAGGCTTCTTTGCGGTGTTCTTGCTGATATCGGCAGTCTTAACCGAGCTGTCCTGCGTCATAACCCAAGCCCTCCATTTCGTAAATAAATATTTCCTCCAGCGTCAGGGGAATAAGGTCAAGCACCACGGGAGATTTCTCCGCAAACTTTTCCCTTATCTCCTTTTCCGAGCCTTTCATTATGATGTAATGCACGCTCTGGGAACGGTCATAGTGGAGAATACCGTACTTTTCAAAGTCCTCACGGGAATATTCCTCGTTGAACACTGCCTGCACCTTATGGATATTGCCCTTGATGGTATCAAGATCACGGTTGAAAAGTATCTTGCCCTGATGGAGCAGCGCCACGCTGTCGCAGACCTCGTTTATCTCTTTAAGGTTGTGGGAAGAAATGACGGTGGTAAGCTTGCGGTCAAGCATTGCGTCAACCAGCATACGCTTTACGATTATGCGCATGGTGGGGTCAAGGCCGTCAAACGCCTCATCAAGAAGAAGATAATCCGTGCAGCAGGCAAGGCCGATTATAACTATCGCCTGGCGCTTCATACCCTTTGAAAAGCGGTCTATGCGCTTATCCTCGGGAAGCTTTACGGTTTTCAGCAGCTCCTGATATACCTCCTCGGAGAATTTGGGATAAAAGCCCTTGTAATAGTTTTTCAGCTCCTTGACGGTATATGTACCGAACTGGACTGTTTCGTCGTTGATGAAAAACACACGGCTCTTTATGTCGGTATTGTCAAACACCTCGTCACCGTCAACGGTAACATTTCCCGACTCTGCCTTGTATATTCCCGTGAGCAGTCGCAGGATAGTGGATTTTCCAGCACCGTTGGAGCCGAGAAGTCCGAATGACGTTCCTGTGGGAATCATAAGGTCAACGTTGTCGAGAGCGGTAAAATCGCCGAATTTTTTTGTTACGCCTGCAAGCTTAATCATTGCTGCCGCCCCTTTCTTTCTTGTATATCTCTTTTACTGCCGAAATCATAACGTCCTCCTCCAGCCCCGACAGCACAGCTTCGGTGGCAGCCTTTCTGAAATCCGCCATGGCGTTCTCACGAATGGTATCCGACTTTTTTTCGGATATGAAGCTGCCCCGTCCCGGGAGGGAGTATATAACGCCGTCCCGCTCAAGGTTCTGGAACGCTTTGGAGACGGTATTGGGGTTAACGCCCAGTGATTTTGCCAACTCTCTTACTGAGGGCAGCTTATCTCCCGGCATAAGCTGACGCTTTACCACCAGCTCTGTGACCCGTCGGTAGAGCTGCTCATAGATCGGAGTTCTGCTTTGAAGGTCTATATCGAACATTCTCGGTGCTCCTTTCCAGTTTCAGGCTTTCATGAATGCCGCTGACCGCCAGCATTACGAGCGTTGCTGTCAGAAGAGCAAGTGCAAATATCCCGCCCACTGCTTCGCCTGTGATATAAAATGCGTATGTCATTGTAATGCTCCTTTCGCTTTCTTTATCCCGTATCAACTGTATTATTCATCTTAATACAGTTATAACACACTTTTCTGCGTTTGTCAAGAGGTAAAATAAAAAAATCATTCAACAGCCTTTTGGCGGTTTGTTCAAAATAAATAATATTTTCGTCAGCCATGGCTTATTTTTGGCGCAATCTGGGATTTTTGTTAAGAGGACGTAATTTTTCCTATAAAGCGATTGAATTTGCGAAAAAATCAAGTATAATGTATAGTGACATAAAACATCTGTCAAGGAGATGCTAAAATGAAAAAAGCTTTTATAACCTTTCTTGCGGTCATTTCAGCTATGATAATGTTTACCGCCTGCGGCAGCAACGGCAGCAGCGACAACAGCAATGGCAGCGACAGCAACGACAGCTCCGCTGATACCGCATCTGATATATCTGCTCAGGACACAACCGTTTCCGAGACCGAAAAGACCTCCGCTGCCACCTCAGGCTCCGATACAGCAGAAAAAAGCCTATCTTCTGCCCTTGACGGCACCCTCTGGGCAGGAACTGACTACAGAGCAAACCGTTATGCTGTGGGATTTAACGGCAATCAGGCTTATTTTGCCGACAACGATACCTCTGTCACGGAGGGATATTGGGCGGTAAATGACGATACCCTGCGCATATATCGTGATGAAGCCAATACCGAAAAGCTTTTGGAGATACCATTGTCATATGATATCCAGAAAAATATGCTTATCCTCAACGAATTTGCTGTAATGACCCAGACGGATATTGCTCCCGATCAGGTGCAGGAGGCTTTTAAGCAGACATCGGAGGCGTGTGAGACGGCAAAGCTGCTCCAGGATTCATATTGGTCAGCTTATAATGACGGCTCGGCAAAAGCTATCCATATTTCAGATGTCTCACTGGAGCTTATAACCGTAAAATCAGACGGCTCCGCCGATACTGCCGATTATATCTGGAGCATTGATAAGGATAACCTTTGTCTTTACGACGATAACTATGCGCTGAAGCTTACCTACAGCTGGCAGGTATCGGATAACGGAAGCAAGATAACTCTCAGCGATGCAGATGAGCAGGACGATTCAGATGCGGCGGATACGTCACTTGAATACACCGCACTTACGGAAGAGCAGTCAAAGGATATAGTAAATTGCCTGCTGGGAATAATTGCGGATAATAAGAATAAATAATCACAAAAAGGTCAGACCAAAGGGCTCTGCCCTCAGTGGACTTCCTAAACCCTTTACTCTGCTCTCATTTGTGCTGATTTTTTATAAATTCCTTTATCGGTAAATAAAAAAGTGGCTGCTGCATTTTATTGCAACAGCCACTTTAAATTTCTCAAAATCACTTTGCTTCCTTGGCAACTCTCATAGCCCTCATTGCGTTGAGAATCGCTATTATAGATACGCCAACGTCTGCAAAAACAGCTCCCCACATATCTGCCATTCCCAGTGCGCCGAGAATAAGTATCAGTGCCTTTACGCCAAGCGCAAATACTATGTTCTGGTGAACTATGGATATGGTCTTGCGGGCTATCTTCATGGCTGTGGCTATCTTATGTGGGTTATCGTCCATGAGAACGATGTCCGCAGCCTCAATGGCAGCGTCCGAACCCATAGCGCCCATTGCGATGCCGATATCCGCTCTGGTGAGAACAGGAGCGTCGTTTATTCCGTCGCCCACGAATACGAGAGTTTCCTTTTCCTGCTTCTCGCTGAGGAGCTTTTCAACGCAGTCAACCTTGTCTGCGGGGAGAAGCTCTGCGTGATATTCGTCGATACCCAGAGTTTTTGCACAATCAGCGCCGACTCTGCGGTCATCGCCTGTGAGCATGACAGTCTTTCTGATGCCAAGCTGTTTAAGGTCTCTGATAGCCTCCGCTGCGCCGTCCTTGAGGGAGTCGGAGATAATGATGTGTCCCTTGTAAACGCCGTCAACGGCAACGTGTACGGCTGTACCTGTCTTGTGGCAATCGTGAGCGCCCTCGGCATTTACGGCATTCATGAGCTTCAGGTTTCCGACTGCAACATTTTTGCCGTCGATAACAGCCTTAACGCCCTGACCTGCCACCTCGGTAACGCCGCTTATGCGTGATGTATCACATTCCTTGCCCCAGGCACGCTTGAGTGAAAGCGAGATCGGGTGGTCGGAATAGCACTCAGCCAGACAGGCGATCTCCAGCAGAGCTGTTTCGTCGATGCTGTCGGGGTGAACTGCTGTTACCTCAAAGGAGCCTTTTGTAAGGGTTCCTGTCTTGTCAAAAACTGCGATCCCTGCGCTTGCAAGTGCTTCAAGATAGTTGCCGCCCTTGATGAGCACGCCTGCCTTGGAAGCTCCGCCGATACCGCTGAAAAAGCTGAGGGGTATGGAAATTACCAGCGCACAGGGGCATGAGATCACAAGGAATGTCATTGCACGGTATATCCATGTTCTGGGGTCGCCTGTGATTATCGAGGGAATGACCGCCAGCAGCACTGCGCCGATCACAACGACAGGGGTATAATATCTGGAGAACTTTGTAATGAAGTTCTCGCTCTTGGACTTCTTTTCCTGAGAGTTTTCCACCAGCTCCAGTATCTTTGAAACTGTGGATTCGCCGAACGCCTTTGTTACCTTTACACGGATAATGCCAGAAAGGTTCACGGAGCCGCTTATTATCTCGTTGCCCTCGTTTACGTTTCTGGGGATAGATTCGCCTGTGAGCGCCGAGGTATCGACAGTGGAGGTGCCTGATACAACAACGCCGTCCAGAGGAACTTTCTCGCCGGGCTTTATTACGATAACACTGCCGCATTCCACTTCCTCGGGGTCAACCTTTTCAAGCTCGCCGATCTCGTTTTCAATATTGGCATAATCGGGGCGGATATCCATAAGCTCGGTGATTGATTTTCTTGATTTATTGACCGCATAGGACTGGAACAGCTCGCCTACCTGATAGAAAAGCATTACCGCAGTTCCCTCGGAGTATTCGCCTGTGGCAAATGCACCGATAGTGGCTATGGTCATAAGAAAACATTCGTCGAACACCTGCAAATGGATTATGCCCAGTATTGCCTTGCGCAGAATGTCATATCCGATGATGAGATAGGGCACAAGATATGCCACAAGCTCCCATATGCCGATATCCACACCCGAAACATGGAAGAATATCATTTCGCCTGCAAGGATAATAAAGCTGATTATTATCCTTACAAGCATTTTCTTCTGCTTTTTGGTCATAGCTTCACGCCCTTACATTACGATAGTGCAGTCAGGCTCGATCTTCTTGCAGCGTGCGGCAGCTTCCTTCATGATATCGTTGAAGCGTGCGTCATCTGCAGTAATGGTGAGCTTCTGAGAAATAAAGCTTACGGTTGCGGACTCAACGCCGTCAATTTCGTTGATAGCGTTTTCCATTTTCTTAGCGCAGTTTGCGCAGTCAAGATCCTCAAGCTTAAATACCTTTTTCATAATAATATCTCCTTTAAAATAATTTTTATTTTTACCGCAGATGATTTGCGGATTTTGGCTGTAGTTTTATGAGCGTCACTGCTCTTCGATATGCTCCATACCTGTTTCGATGATGCTTCTTACATGGTCATCGGAAAGTGAGTAGAACACTATCTTTCCGTCCTTTCGGAAGGTCACCAGCTTGTTGTTTTTTAGCACTCTCAGCTGATGTGACACCGCCGTCTGGCTAAGACCCAGAAGCTGCGCCATGTCGTTTACGCAAAGCTCCGATTCAAACAAAGCATACAGTATTCTTATGCGTGTTGTGTCGCCGAATACCTTGTAAAGCTCTGCCAGATCGTAAAGAGTTTCCTCGGGGGGCATCTGCGCCATTACCTTGTTTACCACGTCCTCATGGACGCAGAGAAATTCTTCTCTGTTCTGTTCTGCCATTGCAGACCCTCCTTATTTTTTTATCACGGCAAAGCCCAGCGGAACATTTCCGTGGATATACCTTGTGGAATACTCTGCACAGCCGTTTGCCTCGGCGTTGTCGGCGATGAAATTGAGGTATTCGTCAACAGTGAACGCCTTGCTGTAATCAAATCCCATAAGCTCATAAAGCTTTATAAGGAGCCTGAACGCTCCCGCCTCCGCCTGAAGATATGTGGGGATAATTATTTTTCCTCCCGGCTTTGTAACACGTATCAGCTCGCTGAAAGCTTTCTGCGGGTCATCAAGAAGATGTATCACATTGCCTGCGATAACGGCGTCATATCTGTTGTCGGGATCTTTCAGGGCGGTCATATCACGTTTTGCAAAGCTGATATTGTATATTCCCAGCCGACGGGCTTTTTTCATAGATTCGATGAGCATTTCCTTTGACATATCGGTGCAGGTGACGTGCTTTGCCTTTTTTGCGGCGGCCATTGAAAGCGCTCCCGTGCCTGCGGCGCAGTCCAGGACAAGCGCCCCTTGGGGTATTTCATTTTCCACAGCCTTTGCCATCTGGTCGTTTACCGACTTATTTGTAAATTCAGCCAGATCATAAAGACAGGCTATTTTATCCCAGAATGTTTTCACTGCTTTCACTCCTTTATATGTTATCATATGTTCATCTGTTCATATGTTATCATATAAAAACGTATTTGTCAATAGGCAAAACGAAATTTTATAGGGTTTTACAAATATTCCGTCAATACCGACAAAAAATTCATAAATGTATAGTATAATATGCTAAGCCGCTCAAATTTGTACGGCAAAAATTAGTAAAGTATGGAAATGGAATGAGGTAAAATGGATAACGCAAAAATAATAGGCTTGCGCGTGCTGATAATGTCGGTGATACTGATAGTCGGCGCTATCGCTTATAAGACTAAAATAATCAGTAAGGACGGCACAAAACAGCTTTCGTCAGTGGAACTTAATATAGTAAACCCCCTGCTGATATTTATGTCCTATCAAACGGAATTTGATTCGGAAAGACTGCACGGACTGATGTGGACTTTCATGCTGAGTATTATCAGCTTCGCCGTAGTCATACCCATCGCTAATCTGCTGAAACGTAAGGGCAGGGAGAATTTCTCGGTCGAGCGCTTCTCCTGTATATACTCTAACTGCGGATTTATGGGAATACCCCTTATCAGCGCGCTCTTCGGCAGCGACGGCGTGCTCTACCTCACCGCATATATCACCGTTTTCAACCTGCTCGTGTTCACGCACGGCTATATGATGATGAAAGAGGAAACGGACTTCTCCGCATTCATCAAGGCGGTAAAATCGCCGACGGTGGTCGCTACGCTTATCGGTCTGGTGTGCTATGTGGCTAACCTGAAACTCTACCGCATACCCGTGGCTGGCAACGTTATCTCAGAATCTTTCCAGTTCATCGCCGATATGAACACCCCCCTCGCGATGCTGATAGCCGGCGCAACGGCGGCTCAGAGCAGCCTGCTGCGCTCGGTGTGCGACTGGAAGATAATCACCACTACGCTCTACAAGCTGGTGCTGCTGCCGATAGTGATAATCCTCATCATGAGCGTCCTGCCCGACGCCGTGCCCGAGATGTCGAAGACAATAGTCTGCATAGCCTGCGCCTGCCCCGCCGCCACGACGGGCACGATGTTCGCCCTGCTTTTCGATAAAAACGCCCAGCGCTGCTCCGAGATATTCGCGATAACCACGATATTCTCGATGGCAACTCTGCCGCTGATAACTGCGCTGGCCAGTATGATGATCTGATATTATATATTATAATAGTATCACACCGCTTGACAAACCGCCCATGGCGTGGTATAATTAAGATAACAAAAGAGGCGCACTGCTGTAAGCGGTTCTCCTC
>ERZ773224.442-NODE-442-length-59212-cov-8.341921_pt1 | contig 59212 bp, 78 predicted proteins | sample MGYA00580526_ERZ773224 | MGnify/ENA primary metagenome ERZ773224 (study PRJEB29015, sample SAMEA2737743) | human gut metagenome | biome: human gut; feature: human-associated habitat; material: faeces | place: China | collected 2012 ... | reverse complement strand
TTTACTTTAAAATTCGACTTTGATATCATCTAAATAGAGCATAGGTTTCTCTCCTACGTTGTTTGTCTTGTCAACTACAATTCTGGAGCTTCCTATGCTCTTTTTCAATATTTACTTTTGATTATCCCACATTTTTCCGTGATGAGGGGAAAAAAGGAATCAAAATTTTGAAGTTTTGATTCCTTTTTGCTATTTATTTGTTTTGATTTTTATTTTTATTTAATACTTTCCCTACCACCAAACTGCTCAAAAAAGCCGCAAGCAAAATCCAAGGGAGAATTCTTGCGTCGAAGCAGAGTAGGAGAAGTACGGTTACTGCAAGAGGTTTTCGCATTGTAACACCGAGAAGTGCTGCGGTAATTACTGCTGCGCAAAATGCGGTATCAAGTCCCATAAGTAGGGCTACACCAAAGCCGATACTCACTCCGCAGAAAATAACGGGGAAGAAATGACCGCCTTTCCAGCCTGATTTAATGCAAACATTTGTTATTACAAGTTTTAATAATCCTGAAATTATCAGTATCCACGGCGCAAATTCTCCGATACCGTTATTTATCTCGTTAATGCTGTCTTCACCCGAAAACATTACAAGCGGAAGGTATGTACCGAAAATTCCAAGAATAATTCCGCCGAGTGTGGTGCTTATTATTATTCCTAAACTGCTCTGAATTTTATCAAATAAAATTTTGAGCAGTTTTTCTGATATTATAAATAAAAGTCCAGCTAAAGTGCCGAGAAGTGCAAGAGGAATACCCCATAGTCTTTCAGTATTTGTAATGTTGTATTCGCCTATTCTCGGTAATCCCATACTGCCGCCGAAAGCTTGATTCAGTAAAAATATTGTTCCTGTTGCAAACAGCACAGCTACGATATTTGAAATTAATTTGCCTGTGCGTATATCGGTTGCTTTGTCTTGGGTATCTAATTGTTCTTCATTTGCTGCGGCAAGACCGAAAAGCGGTGCATAAAAAATAGCCGTTAATGTGGCGCTCACACCTGTTTGCATAAGTTCGGGTATCTTACTTTGTGCATTCTTCATATGATTCCCTGCCCAGTAACAAAGTCCGACAATAACTCCTGTAAGTCCTGCTTCCGGTCCGATACTGCCGCCGAAAAGTAGTGGAATAAGTGCGGAAATACAAAGCAACAGCACTTTATTGTACGGATAAAATTTATCTCGCTTAACTTTTTTCATTACTTCGTCAAGCTCGTCGGGGACTGCTTTTGAGATTTTTTGATATATTCCAAGAAGTATTCCGCCGATTGTACAAACTGCAAGAGGATAATATGTAAAATTGATATTTGACGGAACAGTTTCCCATATAAAGCTGATTCCAAGGCTCATTAATTTAAGAAACAGCCATACTATACAGGCTATTACCGCACCGCTGAACCCGCAAAAAAGATAATAGATGAAATTGTTGGCAAGTGTACTTTTTTTCATATGTTGCCCTCCGTATTAAAATTATATGATTTCTTTTGAGTGTTGTAATACGCAATTGTGTCTATATTGTCAAGTATAAATTGTTGGACATTGCTGTCATATAAAACGACTTTATATGAACCGTACATACCCAAGCGTTCCTGTGTTGTGATGCCGAGTTGAATACCGTTTTCAGTTGGGATTTTATGATTTTTACCGTTTTCGTCTGCAAAATATTCAAGCATATTAATTTTTATAAGCCAATTAGTTATGCTTGTTGTTTTAATTCCTTTCATTTCCTCGGTATCAATCAAACTGTTAAGCTTTTTGGTAATTTCGGTAACTGTAATTGGGTTATCATCAAAAACATAATCTGCTAATTGCTGCGGTGTAACAGAAAAGGGAATTTTACTGTTTTTCTTTTTTTGTGGATTGTTGTTATTTTCGATTAAATTTCTAAGTACATCGGAAACATAAAAAAGACATCTTGAAATATGTATATTATTTATAGTATCGTTTTCTGACGCCAATTCATTGGTTATTGGATTTATTCCGTTGGCTAGTTTGTCAAGATATGATTTTGCTTTTAAAAGTTTTTCATTTTCGTTCAAGTTAATCACCTGCTGCAGCTTTTATTTGGTAGTATGTATTTAAAATTATACCATATTGATATAGAATATTGCAATTAATTAGAGGAAAAATATCGAAAATTTAGCTAATATGTTATATTAAAGTGCTGAAAGAAACTTTGTCGTGAAACTATATAATAGCTATTATTGGTGATGAAAGTGCAATTCAGCCTAAGTGTTTTGTTTATTAGGTCGAGAGATGTATTGCAAATTGAGATAAGCGAATATTTAAACATAATTATATTTTATTAGATAACTATGATAAAACGGTTGCCGAGATCGGATAGTGGTATAGATTATGATTTATAGCATTTATATAAGATTTTTATATCGCAATAATTTAATATAATATAAAATAATATTGTAGATGATATGACCCCTAAAAATATTAAAATATTTTAAAAGCACTCTATGATTTGCAGAACACATGATTGGTTGGTATTTGTTTTCACTCTCTCAGGGGCAAGGATTGCAGCTGTTTTTGCAAATAAAGCTGAACACAAAACTTTGTGTAATTTAATCAAATTTAATTGTAGGTTTTCTTGCAAATTAACAATGATTTTGTAAAAAAATGCAAAATAGTCAAATTTGTATTGGTTAATATGCATATATTAAAGAAAAGTGCCAATTTATTAGTTATATTAATCTTAAATAAGCTTTTTTGTTGATATATTGAACTTTATGTGATATAATTATGAATAAAATATAGTGTGTAAGTGTGTGCATATATTAAGAGGTATTAATTATGAACAGAGAAAAAACAATTTACAATAGAATAATTAAGAGAATTTTAGATGTTATATGCTCTTTTATGGCAATTGTATTTCTCTCAATAGTTTATTTACCGATTTGTGTAGTTATAAAATGTACAAGTAAAGGCCCGATTTTCTTTAAGCAAAAGAGAATCGGAAAAGATAAAAAATATTTTAATATACTTAAATTCAGAACAATGAGAATTGATACTCCGAAAGATTGTCCTACTCATTTGTTAAAAAATCCGGAACAATATATCACTAAAGTTGGCAAAATTCTAAGAAAAACAAGTTTAGATGAATTGCCGCAAATTTTCAATATATTTAAAGGTGATATGAGTGTTATAGGACCTAGACCTGCACTGTGGAATCAAGATGATTTAATAGCTGAAAGAGATGAATATAACATTAATAATTTAACCCCCGGGTTGACCGGTTGGGCTCAGATTAACGGAAGAGATGAACTTCCTATACCTGAAAAAGTACAGATGGACAAGGTTTATTATGATAATTTGAGCTTTGCGTTTGATGTTAAGTGTTTGTTTATGACAGTTGTCAGCGTATTTAAACACGAGGGAGTAGTAGAAGGCGGAACAGGAGCTATGAGTGATGAGCAATAAGAAAAAGAAAATTTTGATTCTGACTAACCATTCATATATGCTTTATCGTTTCAGGAAAGAGTTAATTGAAGAGTTGATGAAGAATAATGAGGTAATATTAAGTATGCCTTTTGTCGGTCATCATGAAGATTTTATGAATATGGGTTTGCACTGTATAGAAACAAAAATGGAGCGAAGAGGTATAAATCCTTTTACCGATCTTTCTTTAATGAATTTTTATAAGAAAATGCTAAAAGAAGAAAAACCCGATTTAGTTATAACATATTCAATTAAGCCTAATATTTATGGCGGACTAATGTGTTCTAAGCTGAAAATTCCTTTTTATGCTAATGTTCAGGGGTTAGGAACAGCTTTTCAAACAAAGGGTCTTGCACAATTTGTTACTTTATTGTATAAAACTGCTTTTAAAAAAGTACAAACTGTATTTTTTGAAAATCAGGTTAATGCTGATGAATTTACAAGCAGAAAAATCATACAACCTGAAAAAGAAACCGTATTAAACGGTGCAGGCATAAATTTAGAAATATATAATTACCAACCATATCCGCATAATAAACCGCCAAGATTTTTATATCTTGGCAGAATTATGAAAGAAAAGGGTATGGGTGAACTTTTTGAGGCATCGGAGAAACTGCACAATGACGGCGAGAAATTTATTCTGGATTTGGTTGGCTTTTTTGAAGATGAGTATAAAGAAAAAGTTGACCGACTTGTTGAGAAAGGCATTGTTGCATTTCACGGCTTCCAGGAAGAACCTCGACCTTATTATGCAAAAGCAGACTGTGTAGTGATGCCCAGTTATCATGAGGGAATGAGTAATGTCAATCTTGAGGCTTCTGCTACCGGCAGACCGGTAATTACCACAAATATTCCCGGATGCAGAGAATCTGTGGAAGACGGAATTACAGGCTGGCTGTGTGAATCGAAAAATGCAGATAATCTTTACGAAAAAATGAAAATGTTTTTAAATACAAATATTACTACTCGTGAAGAAATGGGAAAGAAAGCTCGTAAAAAAATGGAAAAAGAGTTTGACAAAAATTCGATTGTGAAACAAACTATAGCCGCATTAGATTTAAATTAAATGTTTAATATAGATTGTTGGAAGGATTAGTATGATAAGAGTATTACAAATTGTAACATATATGGGCAGAGGCGGTCTTGAAACTATGATAATGAACTATTATAGAAATATTGATCGCAATAAAGTTCAGTTTGATTTTCTTGTTCATCGTCAGGAAGAAGCTGATTATGATAAAGAAATAGTTGCTTTGGGCGGTAAAATTTATCATATACCAATGTTAAATCCTTTTTCAAAATCTTATTTTAATGCTTTGGATTCATTTTTTAAAGAACATAAATATGATATTGTACATTGTCATTTAGATTGTATGAGCGCATACCCTTTAAAAATAGCCAAAAAAAATGGTGTAAGAGTTAGGATTGCTCATTCACATTCAAAAAGTCAAGACAAAAATATTAAGTATCCTATTAAATTATATTCCAAAAGATTGATACCTCAATATGCTACTCATTTGTTTTCTTGCGGAAAGGAAGCGGGTGATTGGATGTTTTGCGGTCATGAATATACTATCATAAACAATGCAATTGATGCACAAAAATATCTTTTTAATAGAGATGTTGCTAAAAAAGTAAGAACTGAATTAAATATTAATGACGATGCTCTCGTTGTGGGTCATGTGGGGCGATTTAATCCGCCTAAGAATCATGATTTCATTATAGATGTCTTTAATAAGATTTATCAAAAAAATAATACAGCAAAATTGATTCTCGTTGGCGCGGGTAATGGTCAACAGAATATTATAGATAAGGTTAAAAATCTTGCATTATCTGATAGTGTTTTATTTTTAGGTAACCGAACCGATGTAAATAAAATTTTACAGGCTATGGATGTATTTCTTTTTCCGTCACTTTACGAGGGTTTGCCGCTTTCTATAATTGAAGCTCAAGCTGCCGGATTACCATGCGTTATATCCGATAATGTTCCACCGGAGTGTATAAAAACAGATAGAGTTTTTCATTATAGTTTAGAAAAACCTTTAGATTTTTGGGCGAATAAAATAATAGAGGCTGCAAAAATTGAGAAAAATGATACATATGATGAAATTGTAGTTTCCGGATTTGATATTAAAAATAATGCAAATAAACTGCAAAACTTTTACACTTCGTTTTGTTATGGAGAATGAAAATGGCAACTTTAACTGTATTTACACCATTATATAATAGAATAAATACTTTAAAAAGAACTTATGAAAGTTTAAAAAGACAAACATCCAAGGATTTTGTTTGGCTGATTATTGATGACGGTTCTACTGATAATCCATATGAGATTATAAAGGAATGGATTAAAATTAATAATGGCTTTGAAATAAAGTATGTTTACAAAGAAAATGGCGGAATGCATACAGCGCATAATACGGCTTACGAAAATATTGATACCGAACTTAATGTTTGTGTAGATTCGGATGATTATATGCCGGATAATGCGGTGCAATTGATTATTGATTGTTGGAATAAAAACAAAAATAAATGTTATGCCGGTATAATTGCACTCGATTTTGCCGATTCAACAAAAAAAGTAATTGGCAAAGAATTGCCAACAGACAAAGAAAGCACAACCCTTATGGGATATTATAATAATGGTGGCTTTGGTGATAAAAAACTAATTTACAGGACAGATATAATAAAACAAACGCCTCCGTATCCTGTTTTTAACAATGAGAAATATGTTGCACTTGCATATAAGTATCATCTGATTGATGAAAAATATGAATTAAAAATACTTAATGAATGTGTTTGTATTGTTGATTATCAAATGGACGGTTCGAGTACAAATATGTACAGACAATATGTAAAGAATCCAAAAGGATTTGCTTTTTGGAGAAAAGAACAAATGAAACACAGTATAAATACCAAACAAAAGATAAAGGCTTGTATTCACTATGTTTCAAGTTCTTTAATAGCTAAAAATAAACACTTTATAAAAGAATCACCGGAAAAGTTTTTAACAGTATTAAGCGTTCCGCTTGGATTTCTGTTAAAGATAATCGTTGTAAAAAAATCAAAATCTTCTTATATGAAGGTTGAAGGGATTTAGTTAATGAATGTATTTGTATATACAACAGTATTAGTATTAATATTGTTTTATGTTGGCAGAAAACCACTTGATAAAAATTTTACAATTGAAACCGAAAAGACTAAGATAAGAGATACAAATACATTATTTTTTATTTTAGGAACATTGTTATTAGTGTATGTAACAGGACAAAGATTTGATTTTGGTGATACTATAGCATATTGGGAAATCTTTACTAAAGCTATGCCAATTGATGAGTGCATATCCTCCTTTTCAATTGGAAACGAATGGTTGTTTCAGTTTTATATGTCGTTCATACATACTTATATATCTACTGACCCGAGAGTTTTTATTGAAATTACTTCATTAATAACTATTTTCCCTTTAATGTATTTTTTATATAATTATAGCGGTGATTTAAAATTTGCTTTTTATATTTTTATAATGTCCGGCTGTTGGGAACATTCAATGAATGGACTGAGACAGTATTTGGCTACTGCAATAATAGTTGCGGGATTTCAACTTTTAGCAAACAGAAAATGGTATTTGTTTTTACCGTTAGTATTTATTGTTGCTCAAATACATACATCGGCATATATTTTTTTGCTTTTGTATTTTATAACAAATACAGAAGCTTGCGGTAAAATGACAAAATTTATTTTAGCTATTTCAATATTAATTGTAATTACATCCCCATTGACAGGAGGATTTGTTGATAACCTGTTATCGGGATTGGATTATGGTGATAGATATTCCGGACAAGAATGGAATTCCAGCATAAATATCTTCAGAGTATTGGTAAGTGTTGTGCCGATTGTTTTAGCTTTTTTCAATAAAGATCTAATGAAAAATAAATATAAATATTACAACACTGTATTTAATATGGCTCTGTTTTTCACTGTATTTACAATGGCAGGAGTGTTTTCATCTGTGTATGCCAGATTTAATATATATTTCGAAGTATTTTCTGTATTGCTATTGGTATGGAATGTTAACGAGATGGTAGTTAATTCAAAAATTCCGTGGATAAAAAATGCGGCATATATCTGCTATACATTATATTTTATATATCAAATCGTATTTACTTATGGTATGGGATGGCATACTAATTACCAATTTTTTACTAACAGCTATGGACAAGTATCTTGGATATAAATTTTTAAAAGGTGCAGCTTATGAATGAGATTTTTAAATATGATTACTATAGAATGACAGGTAATAGCTATTCTTTTTCTTTTAAAGCTAAATTTAGTTTATTTTTATATCATCAACTTAAATTTATGTATTTATGGAGAAAATTAAAAGTAAAAAATAACTGTATTAACAGAGCAAGATTATATAGATTGACTAAAAAATATGGTTTAGAAATTTCACTGTCAGCCACAATTGGAAAAGGGTTATATTTAGGACATCCATACAATATTACTGTGGCATCAGATGTTATAATCGGTGATAATGTTAATTTACATAAAGGATGTACTATAGGCAGAGAAAATAGAGGAGATAGAGCAGGTGTTCCTAAAATTGGTAATAATGTGTCGGTTGGTATAAATTCTACTATTGTCGGTAAAGTCAATATAGGAAATGATGTTATGATTGCACCAAACAGCTTTATTAATTTTGATGTACCTGATCATTCGGTAGTATTGGGAAATCCTGCAAAAATTCATTCAAAGGAATATGCTACAAAATGTTATGTGAACTTTTTAGTTTAGTGTTTTAATACAAATGGAGAGTAAAATGATACCTAAAAAAATACATTATTGTTGGTTTGGCAGAGGAGAGAAATCAAAAAAAATCAAAAAATGCATTGAAAGTTGGAGAAAATATTGTCCGGACTATGAAATTGTCGAATGGAATGAAGATAACTTTGATGTGTATCAAAACGCTTATACTAAATATTGCTATGATAATAAGAAATATGCGTTTTTGAGCGATTATGCCAGATTGTTGATTGTATATTTTGAAGGCGGTATCTATTATGATACTGATGTTGAGGTAATAAAACCAATTAACGATTTATTAAAAAATAAAGCTTTTGTCGGCTTTGAAGTTAATGAATATATTAATACCGGTATTGGCTTTGGAGCAGAGAAAGAAAGTTCTGCAATAAAATTAATGATAAATGAATATGATAAACTTTTGGATGGAAAAAGCGGTACAGTAGGTTGTCCTATTTTAAATACAGAAGCTATAAAAAAATTAGGATTGCAGCTTAATGGAAAAACTCAATATTTAAATGGTATAACCGTATATGCTTCGGACTATTTTAATCCTTATGATGCTCCCACAGGAATATTAGAAAAAACAAGTAATACTTATTCGATTCATTGGTTTTCAGCTTCTTGGATGAGTAAAAATAAAAGGTTAAGATGTGCTATTATAAAACCAATACATAGAATGTTAAGGAAAATTAGATGAAACCATATTTAAAAGTAATTATTAATAAAATTAAATTAACTTATATAAAAGTTATTAAATGTAAACAATTAAAATTATTCGGATATCAATTGTTTTCGTATAATTCAAAGCTTTTGTTTTCAAAAAAATCCTGTGTTCATTTAGGTGATAAAATTATTAATGACGGTCATATTACAATAATTGTAGATGACAATGCAAAATTAATAATCGGTAATAATGTTTATTTTAATGAAAATAATATGATTAGTGTTAAATCATCTGTGGAAATAGGTGATGGATGCCAGTTTGGTCCAAATGTGAAGATTTTTGATAATAATCATATGTTTACTTCTAATGAAGGAGTGCTGCCGTTACATAAATCATCACCAATAAAAATTGGTAAAAAATGTTGGATTTCCTCTGATGTTATTATTTTAAAAGGGGTGTCTATAGGTGATAATTGCGTAATAGGTGCCGGGTGTATTATTAAGGACGATATACCGTCTAAATCTATAGTAACATTGCAAAATAATTTGAAAATAAGACATATTGAGGATAAAGCATGAAAAAAAGAATTCTTTTTACTATGCCTTCTATGTTTATGGGAGGCGCCGAGAGAAGTTTATTGGGATTACTCGACGCTATTGATTATAAGAAGTATGATGTTGAACTTTTTTTATATAGACACGAAGGAGAATTTTTAGAATTTATTAATCCTAAAGTGACAATTATACCGGAAATAAATAAATATAAAACATTTGATGTTCCTATAGTTAGTTTAATAAAAAGTAAATTGTATTTATTTGGCATTTCGAGGATTATAAGCAAAATATTTTTAAAATTACATTGTTTACTGTCTAAAGAAAAAGAGGGAGTATGGATGCATATGCAATATACTTCTCGTTTTTTACAGTGGATTTTACCTAATATACCCGGTGAATATGATTGTGCTATCTCTTTTTTGGGCGTTCCTGATGTTTTGGTTAACAAAATTAATGCTAAAACAAAAATCGCCTGGATTCATACAGACTATGATACACTAAATCCATCAAGAAGATATGATAGATTAGTTTATTCAAAGATAGATTATATCGCAAATGTGTCAGATGATTGTACAAGAAAATTTTTGAAATATTATCCGGAATTTATTTCTAAGTCAATAACAATAGAGAATATCTTAAGTTCTAAATTTTTGGAATTTCAATCAAAAGAAAAAATAACGGATTTTAAAGAAAATTCAATTATAATACTCTCAATCGGTAGATTTTGTGAAGCTAAAAATTTTGATAATGTCCCTGCAATATGTAAACTTATACTAGAAAAAGGGTTAAATATAAAATGGTATTTAATTGGTTATGGCACAGATGAGGAAATTATCAGAAGTAAAATAAAAGAATTTGATATGGAAGATAATGTTATTATTCTTGGCAAAAAAATAAATCCATATCCATACATAAAAAATTGTGATTTATATGTACAGCCGTCAAGATATGAGGGAAAAGCTGTAACTGTTCGTGAAGCTCAAATGCTTTGCAAACCGGTTGTTATTACAAAATTTGCTACATCATCAAGTCAATTGAAAGACGGTTATGATGGTATTATAGTTCCTATGTATAATCAAGGATGTGCAGATGGCATAGCAAAGTTATTAAATAATAAAGTACTTATGCAACAGCTTTCTGAAAATTGTGCTGAAAATGATTATTCAAATTCTCAAGAAATAAATAAAATATATGAAATTATTGAAAATAGTTAATTATGTGTTAGGATATTTTTATGAATAAAGTTAAAGTTAGTGTTGTAGTTCCTGTATACAAAGTTGAAAAATATTTAGAGAGATGTGTTAATTCTATTATTAAGCAATCTCTCAGTGAACTTGAAATAATTTTAGTAGATGATGGTTCTCCTGATAATTGCGGAATAATGTGCGATTCATTTGCTGATAAAGATAATAGAATTAAAGTTGTACATAAAGCAAATGGTGGTTTAAGCAGTGCAAGAAATGCAGGCTTGAAGATAGCTACAGGTGAATATATAGGTTTTGTGGACTCTGATGATGATATTGAAACTGATATGTATGAAAAAATGTATAATGCAGCGCTTAAATATAAAGTTGACTTTGTTATGTGCGATTATCAAAGAATTAATAGTAACAGTACTAATTTCAACAAAACACTTGATATTGATTCCGGCTTTTATGATAAAGAAAAAATCAGAAGCGATATTTTTCCTGCGTTGATTATGGGAAGTAATATTGACTATGGACCATTACTTTCGGTTTGCCTTTGTCTATATAAGCGTCAGTTTTTGACTGATAATTCTATTACTTTCGCAAATGATGTAAAATGGTCAGAAGATAATTTGTTTAGTGCTATTGTCGGATATAAATGTAATAGCTTTTATTATTTAAAAACCGAATATTTATATCATTATTATTCCAATCCGGGAACTATCACAACTTCATATAGAGCGGGAGCATGGAATGTTTACTGCAAAATGAATGAGTATTTACATAATTTTTTTGATCAAATTTCTGATTATGATTTTTCTGAACAACTTAAAATCCATATGCTATATTATGCATGTAATTGTTTAGGTATGGCTTCTAAGTTGTCTGAAGAAGATGCTTTATATGAAATGAATATGATATTAAATTCACAAGAGTTAAAAACAGCTTTTAAAAGTTTGCACTTATCAGATATTTCTATAAAATTAAGATTTCAATTATATCTAATGAAACATAAGAAAACCAAAGTATTATATAAAATATATAATAAAAAAGGATGAAAAAATGACTTTACTTTCGCTTATTATGCCTGTATATAATAAAGAAGAATATATAGACAGGGCTATACAATCAATTATCGGTCAAAATTTTAAAGAATGGGAATTAATAATTGTAGATGACGGTTCAATAGATAAGTCGCTTAGCTTATGTAAAAAGTATGAAAATGAAAAAATAAAAGTTATAAGTATTGAAAATAACGGTGTTTCTAATGCAAGAAACATTGGTTTGAATATGTCTTGTGGCGATTTTGTAACTTTTATTGATGCTGATGATTATGTAGCAAGTGATTATTTGGAAAATTTGTATCAGCCACAGTATGATTTTATAATTTCAGGTTTATCAAAAGTAAGTAAGAACAGTGAACTGATAGATACAATTAAACCTCTTAACAATGGTGTAATCAAAATAGATGATATATGTAAAAATTTTTATAAAGAACAGATGGACACCGGTATTTATGGATTTGTGGCAGGTAAATGTATTAGAAAAAGTATTATAACTGATAATAGTATTTCATTTGACAAAAGTATAAACTTAGCAGAGGATTATGATTTTTTCCTTAAAATTTATAATAAATTAGATAGTATACTATTTTTAGATTATTCCGGATATTTTTATTTAATCGGTACAGACAATTCCGCCATTGGTATGTCTGATAAAAAAATTGATTTTATAAAGCAAATTGAATTACAAAATAAAACAAGAACATTTTTGGAAAATCACAACTCTTTTGGAGAAAATGAAAAAAATCTATATATGAAAAGAGTTGCCGGATACATATACACAATATTAATTAATTGTAACTGTAATTCATATAAATCATATTTATTTGATTATAAACGATTAAAAAATACTATCCAAAGAGTTAATCCCAAAGAAGTAAATTCAATATTAATAAAAGTTATTTTATGTTTATATAATAAAAACAAATATAGTCTTATTTTTATCTTATTAAAAATAAGAAGAAAACTGGGTAGATAATATGAAAGTAGTAATGTATGTCCATGGCGGAAGTAAAAACCATGGTTGTGAAGCTATAGTAAGATCGACTGCACAATTGCTTAAATTAGATTTAAATCAATCTATACTTTTGTCATATAATTGCAGTGAAGATCTTCAGTATGGTTTAGATTCTGTTGTACAATTGCGACAGGAGATAAATACAATTAATCGAAAGTCTTTAGATTTTGTTAAAGCATATTTTATGCAGAAAATTTTTAATAAATCTATTTATATGGACGCTTTACTTCATAAGCAATCAATTAATCAAATTAATAATATGGATATTGGCTTATTTGTAGGAGGAGATAATTATTGCTACTCTGATGCAGAAGTGTATCCTATTGTGAATAACTTAATAAGAAAAAAAGTCAAAAAACTTGTGCTGTGGGGTACATCTGTTGAACCTTCTGTATTAGAAAATAATAGAATAAGAAAAGACATTAAAAAATTCGATTTAATTATTGCAAGAGAAAGTATATCTTATAATGCTATAAAGCAAGTAAATCCTAATACAATATTATTGCCTGATCCCGCATTTTTTCTTAATATTGAAAAGACAGAGTTACCCAAATACTTTGTAAAAGGTAACACAATAGGTATTAATATCAGTCCGATGATTTTAGATTATGAAAAGAACCGTGGAAAAACATTTGAAAACTATGAATGTTTAATTGATTATATCATTGAACAAACTGATTATAATATTGCATTAATTCCGCATGTAATATGGGATTCTAATGATGACAGAAAAGTATTGCAACAATTATATAAAAAAATATCAGACAAAAATAGAATTTCTATTGTAGATGATCATAATTGTCGGCAGCAAAAATATATTATAAGTCAATGTGCTTATTTTATTGGTGCCAGAACGCATTCAACCATTGCTGCGTATTCTACCGGCGTACCAACTTTAGTTGTAGGATATTCTGTGAAAGCAAAAGGAATTGCTAAAGATTTGTTTGGTACATATGATAATTATGTTATTCCTGTGCAGGATTTGAATCAGAAAAACAATTTATTAAATTCTTTTTTATGGCTTGAAAAAAATACAGATAGAATAAAAATTACATTAAACGATAAGATTAAAGAGTATTCTGAACTTAAAGAAGAGTACTTGAAAGGATTAATTAATGGTTAAAACAGAAAACTGCGAAGCTCTTGTGTCTGTTATAATACCCGTTTATAATGTTGAAAATAATATTTCATATTGTATAGAATCAGTATTAAGACAAACATATAAAAATCTTGAAATATTGATTATAGATGATGGTTCAACTGATAACAGTTACAATATATGTAAAAAGTATGCTAATAACGATAATCGAATAAAAGTAATACATCAAGAAAATCATGGTATTTCATATGTTCGTAATTTCGGAGTAAAATTAGCTAAAGGTAATTACATATTCTGGATAGATAGTGATGATTATATAAAAGAAAATATAATTGAAAAGCTGTATGAAAATTTAATTAAATGTGACGCAGATATTTCTATATGCGATTTTATAAAAGGCAGTGAAACAGACTATATATTTCCAGATAGTAATAATATTGCCGTTGAGTGTTTTGATAATAAAATAGGTTTAGAATTAATTTATAAAAATGATCATTATTCTTTTATTATGGCTGCCTCTTGGGCTAAGCTTATTAAAAAGGATTTATATAACGGATTACAATATCCTGACGGTAAAATTTTTGAAGATATTTATATGAGTCATCATCTAATTAATAAATGTAAGAAAATTGTATTTACAAATGAAGTGATGTACTATTATTATCAGTGGCCGGAAAGCATTCTCGGGAAATAATTCAGTTATGGAGTATGAGCTTAATTCAAATGCTGCTTTTGAATATAAGACAGTTTTAAATAAATTATATTATGGTGAAACATATCCACTGAATCGTAAAAAGCTAAATAAGTAAATACAGAAAAGTGGCAGAAAAACTAATCCATTAAAGGTATTTTTTAACTCGGTATTAAGGAGACTGCATAATGAAAGTTAATCAACTTCGTGTGGGTGCGTTACTATCGTACGTCAATCTTGCAATAGGTAGTATTATACCTATGATATATACCCCAATTATGTTAAGAATACTTGGTCAAGCTGAGTATGGCTTATACAGTTTGTCAAACTCTATTGTTGGATATTTATCATTATTGAATTTTGGATTTGGCAGTACAATTATTAGATATATATGTAAGTATAGAGCCGAAGGCAAGAAAGAACAAGTAAGAAGCATATTTGGTTTATTTTTGATAATATACGGGATAGTATCTGTTTTAGTAATTATCGGCGGATTTATATTAATGTTATGTACTGATTCATGTTTTTCTAAGGGTCTTACGCAACAGGAAGTAGATAAACTTAAAATATTGATTGTTATGATGGCATTTAACACAGCCATTGCCTTTCCAATTAGTGTTTTTTCATCAATTATTACTGCATATGAAAGATTCATATTTAGAAGAGTTATTGATATTTTTTCTACAGTTTTAGCTCCAGTTGCTAACATTATACTATTATATTGTGGATTTGGCTCAATCGGTATGACATTCTCAGGACTCCTACTTAATTTTATTGCCTGCCCTGTCAATATATACTATTGCTTTAAGGTTTTAAAAATAATACCAAAATTTGTACGATTTGAAAGTGTATTTATTAAAGAACTGCTCGTATTTTCAGTGTACATGTTTATAGGAACTTTGGTAGATATGCTGTTTTGGACCACAGATAAGGTTATTTTAGGTGCGTTGGTAGGAACTGCAGTTGTTGCAATTTATAATGTTGGCTCGACATTTAATAATATATTGATGCAGTTGTCGCAAGCTGTATCCGGTGTAATTGGTCCTAAAATCAATTCAATGGTTACTTTGGATGGAGAAAATACTCAAGCTTTGTCCGAGGTTTTTATTAGAGTCGGAAGATTAGAGTATCTTTTATTGGCATTAGTAGTTTCGGGTTTTATAGCTTTAGGTCACCCATTTTTAATTATGTGGGCAGGTGAAAATTATGGAGAATCTTACTATATAGCACTGGTAACAATGATACCTTTGGTAATTCCGTATATTCAAAATACCGGACTAACAATTGTAATAGCTCAAAATAAGCATAAATTTCGTTCTTTGGTTTATTTAGCAATAGCCATATTAAATGCAGTATCCACATATTTTATAGTACCTTATTTGGGTGGTATCGGAGCTGCACTGTGTTCTTGTGTATCCTATATTTTAGGTCAAGGAATAATAATGAATATATATTATTACAAAGTTACTAAAATCAATATTCCTTTGTTTTGGAAGAATATTTTATGTATGTCATGGATTCCTACACTATTATGTGTAATGACATTTATAGTGTCAAATTTTGTGAATTTTTATTCCTGGAGTGTATTTTTATTTACTGTTTTGATATATGTAGTATTATATTCAGTTGGTAGTTGGTTCTTCTCCATGAATGATTATGAGAAGGATGTTATTCGTGTGCCAATTAATAACCTACTGAATAAATTAAAAAAGCGAAAGGCGTAATTAAAATGAAAACAGCTGTAGCCGGAACATGATATGTTGGCTTATCTATTGCCACTTTGCTTGCTCAACACAATGAAGTTATTGCTGTTGATATTATTCCCAAAAAAGTTAAACTGATCAATGACATATTATCTCCGATAAAAGATGAATATATTAAAAAATATTTTAAGAAAGAAAACTTAAATCTATATGCTACCTTTTATTAATAACATTCATAGCGCAAAATCTATGAAAATTAATGTTGGCTTTGGCAGGAGTACGGCTCAAAAGGCGGTTAACTCTGCAAATAAACATTATCTTGATTGGAGTAAAGAGCATAACATAAATAGCATTAAAACTCTTGCAGATTATTATAATGTGAAGTATAATCATAGTAAGCGGTATGCACTTCTTCAGGGATATGTTAAAGCTGTTAATAGTTGTTCTTTCGTATATAGCGTAAAAGACAAATTGCTTGTTCAAGCTACATCATTCGGAGAGGATATTATATTATGATTATAATAAATGATAAAAACAAAAAATTTGTTAAAAAGCACATTCCAAATGCAGATAAAATATTAAACTCAGCTTCAGCAAGAGATGCTCTTGTAGCTTTTTCGGATTGGCTTGCTATGAATCCTGATTGTTGGGATGAAAATGGTTATGACTATAGTGACTTGGGAAGACAAGCTCAAAAAGTATATGATGATATATTGTACGATAATGTTTATGCTAATAAATCAAATGCATAAAATTGTCTTATATCGCATTTTAATTAAAAATGTAAAGTTACACCACTAATCAATTAAAATGCAAATTAAACGATTTTAAACGGTATTTAAAGGAGCTGTAAAAAACAGCCTAAATAAAAAAACGACTGCATTCTAACCGAAAGGTAGGAATGCAGTCATTTTTGTGATATAATTTAATATCAATGAAAAACAATATCAACAAGGTACATAAAACTAAAAAGTTTTCTACATTAAAGGTGCTTGGTTTTGCACCTTTTCGAGTTATGCCCAAATTTTAAACATTTTTAATATTCTTCATATTTTTATACAAATTCAAGAATGCAAACAAAAAAATCACCGAGGCTCACTTTTTCGTGAATCTCGGCTTTTTGATATGCTGCTTTTTACAGCACCTATCGTCAGATTGCATAAACGGAAAGTATTTGTGGGCTTTGCCCACACTCACAACCTTTGAAAAGGTCGACCAAACTTTTACAATTGCTTGATAAAACAGTTTTCTAAATCATAATTTACCAAAATTTGTGATAAAGAACCGTTTTAACGAAAATTGTTATAGGTATGTATTACTACACCTTAATTTTACGGCATAATTTAGTATTATTTAGATGTAAACGGTTATTTTGCATTTGATTTAAAATCAGCCTTGTATTAAAAACATAAAGAATATAAGCATATAAAATCAGTGACTTGCTTAGTTAATAGAAGTAGGTGAGGGGTTTTTACTGTATTTGCATATTATAATACAGTTAAAAGCAATGTTTTACGGGAAACAGGCAAAAAGAAAAACCGCATACAAGCCTTAAAAACGGCTTGGTTATGCGGTTTATTTGTGGAGCTGGTGAACGGACTTGAACCGTCGACCTACTGATTACGAAACATTACAAGAATTTGAAAAAGTGCAGTAAACAAGCGTATTTTTATTATACATTGACTAACATCAGACTAACATCATTTTTTGCGGTTCTGCAATCGCAGAGATGTAATCGTTTAGGTCTATAATTTTATTGATTTTCTTAATCTGATTTGTTTGCACTAAATGTGTATAAATATTCAAAGTCGTTTCGGGCTTTGCGTGTCCGAGTTGGTTTTGGACATAAAGTAAATCTTGACCGCAAAAGAACAAGTTTGTAGCAAAAGTATGCCTTAGATAATGTGCGGTGAATCTTTCAATAACAAACGGAACGCCTTTTGGGTCGAACTTACTTTTTGGCTTTCGCTCATATTCGGAAAAATCTCCGTATTTAAGATTGAGGTCTGCCATATAGCTGTCCCACAGTTCTCGCCACGCTGTTGTTGAGAAGAACTCCCCTTTTGTTGTAAGTACAACAAAGTCGGATTGTTTATAGTTCTTTTGATTTTTCAGAAAATCCACAAGGGTGTGGGGAATATTGACTGTTCGTATGCCAGCCTTTGACTTTGCGCCTTGCACAATGTGCGGAGTTCCTGTCATTACAAGTTTTTGATGAACACTAATTTGAGCATTTTCAAGGTCAATGTCATACCATTGCAATGCAAGGCATTCACTTAATCTTAAACCAGACAGCATCATGATCATAGCAGGAAGTTGTGCTCTGTGTGGCATTTCCATAACCCACCGCTGTTCTTGCTCGGTCAATGCCCTGCGCTCGCTTACAGGTGCATTTTTCGGTATTCTGACATATGTTAATGGATTGTAGTCAAGTATGCGGTTTTCAACAGCAAAGTCAAACACCTGCCTTGCGGTCATTCTGTAATCACGCAGAGTTTTCTTTGAAGTCGGTTTGCCTGTATGTGGATTTCGTGCGAAATAGTCATTTATGATACATTGAAAATCTGCTTTTACAAGTTTGCTGATTGCAACATTGCCTAATACAGAAAACGGTTTAAGGTTTGTTTTATAACTCTTATACTGCTTGTCAGAAGAAAGCAGAGCCTTTTTATATATCAGCCAATTTTCGCAGAGTTCACTGAACGGCATATTCTCGCTAAGAATATCCATACCTTTGCTGATTTTTAGCTTGATTTCATTTGCTTTGCGTGTAACCTCAGCTTGCGTTTTGCCAAATACAGACTTATACATAGCTTTGCCGTTTCCATCTCGTCCGATATAGATATTTTTTTGATACCTGCCGTCTTTGCGTTTTTTCATTATAAACACTCCTTTTTAATGTAAAAAGGGTGCAAAAATCCCTTGTAAATTAATCATTGAAAAATTTACAAGGGTGTGATACAATATTATTGCAATTAACTGCATCACTTGCACCCTGTGTAGGTGATTTTCCGCTCTGTTCGAGGACCAGTCGAGCAGGGCGGATTTTTATATTATTGTTTAACTCCAAGATAATCAATTAAAGCGTTTTGAAATACTTTAGAGCAGTTTACGCCGTCCTTATCTGCCATATCTGCAAGCCAAGCCGGGAGAGAAAGAGTTTTCTTTACAAAGCGGTTGTTGAGCTTGTCACGAAAGGCAGGCATAAACACTTCAATAACAGCTGGGACTTGATTTTTTTCAAGTGTGATGTTCTGAATTCGTGTAGGTTCGGGAATTTCTTCGCCGTCCTGCTCAAGTCCCCAAAGGTGAAGTCCAAGTGCCTCGTGAGCGTTTTTTAATGCCTCTTCCATAGTATCGGCACAAGGCAGACAACCCGGCAAGTCAGGAAATTCAATAGAAATGCCGTCTTCTGCAACATCAAATACTGCAATGAACGAATATCTGTCTTTCATAGTAAAAACCTCCGTAATAGTTTTAAGGGGATTGCAGGCATTATTCAAATTTAATACCTGCTTGCTTTTCAATGCTCTTTAAGGTTTTAATCGGAAAATCTTTTCTCGGGTGAGTAACTGTTACTCTGCCTTTCTTGGTTGGGTGTTTAAATTGGTGGTGGTCGCCAACGCAACCGACCTCATACCAACCGTCAGCATTAAGAATTTTGATTACATCTCTTGAAGTATAGCTTTTCAACTTTATCTCCCCTTTATGTATATATTATAATACATAATTTATTATGTGTCAATAGCTTTTGATAAATAATTTATTACATAATATTGTAAAATCCCACAACTTTGCCAAGAATGCAGAGCAGAGTATTATTTTAGGGCGGATTTATTTACTCATCTTCTTCATCTATTGTGTAATCATTTGTATAATTTTCATTAGATGATTGAGATTGTCTAAATTCTTCTGCGAGCATAGTTTTATTAAATTCAGCAGTCGGCTCAATTTTGTTTACAAGCTCTTCAAGTTCATCTACTGTAGTATAGAAAAACTCCTTACGCATATTGACTTTATTAACTCTTTTATCGTTCAAAATGCTATGTAATTTACTTTCAAGTCCAACAGCATCTTCCGAAAAAATGAAACTATGTACATCAAATTTAAATGGTACAGAAGCATTTCCTAATTCGTTTACTCTGTCTTGCGGGTCAATTCTTCTTGTCATACCAACTTTAAATACATTTTCACCGAACGATCCAAGATTACTTATAATATATACATTACCTGCCTTACCATTTTGAAGTTGAACGATATTATCTTTTTTAATAGTGACATCAGCAAGTTTTGCTTGCAATTCGAGAATTTTAGCATTTAAAGCTTTACTTTCTTCATCTGCCGAAGCTTTTAACTGCTCTTTTAATTTTTCAATTTCATTGTTATATTTAAGTTCTTCGTTTTCAATCTTCTTCTTTTCCTGCTCAAGTGCCTTGCGTTCTTCAGCTTCTTGACGAATTTGCTCTTTAATAGCAAGTTGCTCTTGCTTCGCCTGCTCTTTTTTTACATAATAGTTATACTCTATTTTTACAGCATTTATAAATAAATATTCTATTTCGCCTATAAATTTTGTAAGAGTTCCAGCTATATTCTGATTACCTTGAGCTGCGATATTCAGATATTTTTGAGAAGTATTTTTTACTTGCTCAATAGCATTATCTAATTTTTCATATTTCAGATTATATAAGATATTCTGCAATTCTGCTCTTAAAGCTATTACCATTAAATCATAAATAGCTTTATTCGCCTTTGTAGTGTACCTGCTACGATATTGTGATAAAACTTTTTCGATTTGTTTGTCATTATCTTTAAATGCTTTTCTTAAACTTTTAACATCCATATAATGTAGCTTAAGAATAACAGACGGTGACAACTCTTCAAGTTCATCAAACTCTGATTTATATAATTTCAATTCTGCTAAATCAGGAGAATATTCAAAAAAATTAGATATAGAATAATCAACACTCTTGTATAGCTCTTTCGTTCTGTCTAATTTGTTTTTAGCTGTTTTTAATTTCTTTTCTGTTTTTTCGATTTCAACATTTAAGCTCAGTATTCTCTCATCTGTTTTAATCTTTAAATCATTAAGCTTTTCTTTTGTTGATTCAGTTTCATCGTTAAGCTTATTTTTTAATAAAGCACGCTGATTTTCAAGATTTAAAGCTTCCTCTTTACTTTTCTCAATTTCTTGCTTTAATTGTTGAATAATTCTCTGTGATGTATCGTAATCATCAAAGCACAATTCGCTTAATTTTTGCTTTAACTCATCATTTTGTTTTTTTAGCGTTTCAATTTCACTCTTATATTGTGAAACTTTAAAAATATCAAAAAATCCCATTGCTAAGCTCCTCACATAATATAATATTTGACAAAATATATAATATATTGTAAAATAGATTTAGAGGAGTGCGTTTTCTTCTCACATCTTTTTTAGTCAGTCGTAGGTGGTGCTACGACTGACTTTTATTTTTATTAATAAATTGATTAAATTGTTTTATAACTTTTTGCTCGAGTGGGTGCTTATAAAAAGCATTTCTTTTTTCAAGCTCTTGCATACGCTCTGATCTATATGTCGCTGCTTCAAGACTTATATTACATAGTCGAGATATTTCCTCAGCAGTTAAGGCTTTGAGTTCGTGCAATACACACGCAGGAGCGAGCAAGTCACGAGCAAAGATATTAGCTGAACTCTCCGTATCATTTTGCACAGCAAATGTTCTGTAAGTTGTCTGATTTACTATCATATGGCCGAGGAAAATATGCCCAAGTTCGTGTGCTATTGTAAATCGACATCTCTTTGAATTATCGGTATCCTTATACACAATAATAAATTTGTCATTATCCACAATGGTTATACCGCTTATGCCGTTGCAAAGTATCTTTGCAACGCTGTTTTTCACCAAACGTATATTATCAGATTTATTAATTATATCTGTAACCTTAACAGGCAATATATTAATATTGTAGTCTAATATGCATTGCCACGAAGCATTACGAGCGTTTTTATATTTACCATAATCCATTTACCTCACCTCATAGGTATTGTAACCTATGGGGTGGTTTTTATTTATAAATCAGAATCATCTTTAACTGTCTTAGCACTTCTTAACAGTTCAAGCTTATCTTTATGTAATTTGCTTTGCTCAATAGGCCTGTTGTTATCGCTTCTTGCAGCCGTTAATACTGTCACATAATCATTCTTAATTCCCAAAAGTGTATCTACCGCTGGTTGCATATCAGGTTTATTTCTGTAAGCTGTAATTAAACTAATTTCATGTTGCGTAAAAGTTATATTATCTCTAATATTATTGCTTTCTGCTATGTACTCATTGTAGAAAATTTCCATTTTCACATTTAGCTCTTTACATATTTTTGCTAGTACAGAAATATCAACTTTCATATTATCTCGTTTAATTATACTATAAATAGTTGAGGCGGGTACACCGATCTTATCAGCTAATTCATTTGGATTGCTATGCTGAATTTTAAGTATCTCTGACAATTTTGCTCCTATTCCCATCTGATAACCTCCTTCTAATTAAGTATTATATAGCAAAATGTTGCAAAAATCAACAATAATCAACGCATTTGCGTAAATTCAGAATTATAGCCAATAAACAATTTTGTTGTTTATGCAAAACGCTAAAATTTACGCAAATGCGTAAATTTGCATTGACTTTATTTGCAATTGCGTATATAATAAAATTAAAAATTACGCATATGCGTAACAAACGCAAAAAGGAGGTTTTATTATGTATCGAAACTTAGATAGAGAAATTAACGCAAACGGAATGTCTTGGAGATCTGTTTCAGGTGCTATCGGTATGCCGGAAAGCACCTTTAGAAACAAGATTACCAAGGGAGATTTTTCAATTGGAGAAGCATTCTCAATCAAAGAAAGATTGTTTCCAAAATATGAGTTGGAATATCTTTTCGAAAAATCTATTGATCCAGCATAAAAACTGAACAGAGCAAATAAGAACAGATTGGAGGTGTAAAAATATATTTTCATTATATTTTTTGGGAGCAATCGGAGTTGCACTTGAAATAATTGCTTTAATTTATACATTTGCATACAAAAATTCCAAGTATGCTATATCAATAATAACACACATACTTGGAACCGTTTGCTGTTTATTATACTTATGTATTCTACTTATTTTGAAATTCTAACATTATATTTCTTAGCAATAATTTTTGCCAATGATTCTAAAGCAACTTTTGTTTCGGAATACTTAAAAGACGATATACCTTGATTTATAGAATCTATATAATGCCAATCTGATTCATCAATATATAAGTATATCTCCGTAGCACATTTTCCGAAATTAGATGATGCCTTTTTGTCATTGTAGTAGATAACTCTGCCGGCAGCTGATAGATAAGCTTCAATAACCTCGGCTCTATGCTTAATGTAAAAATCATTATTTTCTTTTACATTATTTGAGAGCATTGCCAAATTCTTCTCCTTAATTGAATAATGCCCATTTATTATTGCAGTGACTATCGGAGAAAGAACAGAAAATAAAAGTGCAGATATAGAAATTATTAAGGCAACAGTACTATCCATTATTACACCTCCTTACAATTTGATTTTAACATTGTAAGGAATAAAACACAATTAATTTTTACAAAGATATTAAAACAGCATAAGAGGTGATAACAATGCTTTTAAGTGTATACGCAGTAATTGCTACCGTTGTAGCGGTAGTAGCAATTATAAAAGCTGTGAAGTGGAAAATCGCAACAAGAGCAATTACACTATTTTGCAAAGAAAAGTTCAGGTCCCCCACTAAAGAAGAAATTGCCGACTGCACAAAGCGAGCAGCCGACAATACGATAAAGTTTAAATAATTCCAAATTGAGCTTTTATAAGTTCCGTTACAACATTTGAAGCAATTTGGGTAACTGCGGAAAGAGAGTTGCTACCAACAACTCCAGCAATCTTTTTAACCTTGCCCCATATATTATCATTACGAATATTAGCAAGAAATTGATGCCCATCAGGCGATAAATCTGCAATCGTTACATATTTTCCCCCATCAAATGAATGCACATCAATAATAAGATTTGCTATCTTACATTGTCTAATGTGGTAGAGTAGCTCCTCGGCAGAATATTTTTGGAGATTGTCAGGAAGAGTATCATCAAATTTTAACTCCAATATTCTGTGATAATCAACATCTTTTTCGATTGCTAGTAAAATATCACGAACACAATCCGAATTTAACCGCATAGCTTGCACCTCCTTTCATTGAAATTATATCACATTGTATTGAGGATGCAAAGCAACGAAACTAACAAAGAGGTGATTAAATGTTAAAAGGCAAAAGAAAAAAGGAAATGCCGGAAAGACAAATTCCTTTTGAACGCCCTGCTTATCCTATTCAGAGTGATTTTTACAAAATTTCTTTGGAAGAGTTCGGCGGAGAACAGCATAGAAAGGAGATGTGAAAAGTGAACTTATGTATAATTATGATACTAACAAATCTGTGTATATCTGTGGTATTCTTAACTATCGCAATAAAAATAATAGCTGTCCGCATTATAAAAACGCTTGACAGCTATTTGAATAAATATGATGCACAGATTATGGATTTAATTCGCTGGGCAAAGGGTTTAGACAAACATCAATGAATGCTTTTCCAACAGGAGTAAGTGTTGCAACTCCTTTATGTAAATCAAATTTTTGATTACTGTTATTTAATTTGTTCATGGCTTCTATTTGATTTTTGAAATCTACTACTATAGGTAAAGAATCAAAAATCTTATAGACTGAATCATCAGTTATGTGTTGATCATATGCGATGCTTATAAGACCCATACGAGATAAAGACGATAAAGAAATTGATTGTTGCTCAATTGAATCGCAAAACTCATTACTACAAAAAATATTAGTTTGCAAAATTTTATAATCGCCTTTTTCAAACTTTATCATTATTTCGCATATTGGCAAATTTTCTTCAACTGAAAAACATTTTAGGTTTTGGGCATCTATAGGCGACATTTGTTGAATGATGTCAGAAAAAGACGGATGAATTTTTTCGATTTTTCTACTGTCGAATGAATTGACGATTAACTTTTCAAACATTTCACGAATTTCGTCTTCATTCATAAAGTATTTCGCTTTTTCAAGAGCAGGTCCAATAATCGATTCTCTCGATTCAACTTTATGTTCTGTTGGAATATTATCTACACCCTTTTGAATGTTAGCTTTAAAGTCTTCAAACTTTTTTTGGCGCTTTAATTCGGCTTTTATTGAAGCATAATGTATGCCACCTACAGTTAAGTTTATTAAATCGGCTAACAGAGCACCTGCAACTTTTGTTGGTGGATTTGTAAGATTACTTACTGCTTCTGATTCTAAAACAGCTTTTGTAACACCATAAGCAGTATCATTTATGTTTTGGTCACTCATATGTGCACCACCTTTCTAAATAAATAATAACATTATTTGGGTAATAAAGCAATAAAATATCAAAAAGAATAAGGCAATAATTTTATAAGGAGGGTATATATGCCAAAATCTAAGAAAACAGTAACCAACTGGGACGATGTTCCGCTCTACATAGATTTGCCGTTGCTGGCAACCCTTTGGGGGTTCTCGGTTGATTGTTTAAAGAAAAAAGCACAGTCGGGCGTTTTGCCGGCCGCAAAGATGTTCGGTGAGTGGAGAATATCTAAAGAGGACGCAAAGGCTTACTTCGAAAAGGCTTACAACGAAACGCAGGAAGGAATAAAAAAAGATGGATGTAATAATTAACAACATACCGACTTATCCGTTTAAGAATGTTGAAATCGGAGATGTGTTCTCTGATGATTTAGGACGCTTTATGATGAAAGTATCATACGAAACAGCAATTTGTTTAGATGATAATACAGTCTATGGCATTAACAGCAAGACAAAATGCTATCTGAGGGACTGCGTGATTATAGAGCGTGAATTGCTCGAAAATCTCAAGAAAGGAGCAAACGGATATGAGTAAGCTTGAAAACTTACAAATCTGCATTAAAGACGGCGAAGTCATAGCTTTGCAGGGACTTGACACCGTTACGGCTGAAAGGCTCGAGGACATTTTGAATTATGTCGCAGAAGTCAAAGAGAGCCTTGACAGGCACAAGCTCAACAACAGAGCGACAGGCATTAAGCGTGTGGCGAACAACTGTAAAAAGTTTATCCGCTGCTGCAAATACGCAGCGAAAAATTAAGGAGGTGTAACAGATGAAAAAAGGGACAACAATCGAAAGCGGATACGATGCTTCGGGGCGCTGGTGTCTGAAACTTCGAAAAGCTAAAGGCAAGTTTACGCTTGATGAAATAATTGAAGCGGCGAAAGAATGGGAAGAAGATTACTACGCTGTGATTATTAAAGCAATGAGCGATGAGACAGCACAGTATTACGACGATGACCTTGACGGCGATTGCGTGACATTGTATCGTGCTACAGATTTTATAAGCAAGGAATGTAGCAAATGAAAAGATTAACTTTAAATCAAGACAGCAAAATCAAGGTTAAGGACATCTACGGCAAAATGCACGATTTTAAAGATGTGCCGAATGAGTTTTACGGCTGTATTCGCAAACTTTACGACTACGAGAACACAGACTACAATCCCGATTTTATCGACACTATACCACACATTCTTATTGATATGGCAGAACTGCTTGAAAATCCCACAGTCGAGAACATCAAGGCTTGCAAGTCTAAGATTAACTACATTTTAAGTGCAAAAGAAGAAAAACGCTGACAGTACGCAATAAAAAATTAATTAAAAGGAGATATTTATATGAAAAAATCTATAAAAGAAAAAGTGCTTGAGATTATGGCACTTGCATTGGAATTTAACTGCAGTGAAGCAGAGAGTGATAATATAAATAAAAAGCCTGTTTTTTTTGTTGATTATGCAGGACATTTAAATTATTTAACTGTTGCAGTTTATAAAAACGGTTGGAAAACAGGTGTTCAAGCAGATATGTTTGAAGCATTATTGATTCACGATAGGATGGATGAAAAGAAACTTGATGACATTATCGAATATATGAAAGAAGTTATTTCAGAATGGGAAAACAAAGATGAAGTTCAAAGTCAGATGTAAAGAAGATATATCAGAAGTCTTTGAAGTATATGATGTATGTCGCTTTAGAGCTCAAAACAAACAAGGATATGACATAAGATTTTTGATTTATGACGGAACAAAGCGTATAAACAAGCAGGCAGAAAAATTGACATTGAAGAGTTAAAAGAATTTTTTGCAATTCGTTCAATGATCGGCTGTGATGTTAATGATATGTTAAGAATTTTAGAATACAGTTCTCTAAGAAAATTTTGTCAATTTTTCCGCAGATGGGAAAGCGAAAATTGCACAAGCCAAGATAAAGGCAGCTGGTGGGATCCAAGACGGCATTTTTTTAGTGATTATAAAGACTACATTAGAAATGCTACTTTGCTTGAATATGACTTGTCAAATTCAGAAGTGCTTTTCCCTAAGGACTTAGAGCAAGCACATGGTTTAGCATACAGCATAATCAATGATAAAGAACTTAAAAATGCAGAACTTCCACAAATTGCTCGACAATACGAATCTTATAGCAATTTATATAGCTATGAGGATAAAAACTATTGTATTATGCCACCGTCAAGACACAATGACCTAAAAAACGAAGGCAAAACGCTATGCCATTGTGTAGCGACATACGCAAAAAGAGTTGCCGTTGGCAGTACAATTATACTTTTTATCCGCAAGACAAGCGAAAAAGACAAACCATATTTTACGCTTGAGCTTAATCCCATGACTTATGAAATTGAGCAATGCAGAGGATTGAGAAATTGTGCGTATCCAAAAGAAGTTAAAGACTTTATGGATAAGTGGTACAAAACAAAAATAGAACCACTGAAAAGGAGTAAAGAAAAATGTCAGACAACAGCAGCATAATGAGTATAGCTGATTTCAACATCACTGAAATGTCAACAGATACAATGTCAGCACTTAGCACTCATCAAAAAATTATCGCAGCAGAGCAAACGGCCGCAAATGCAATGCTGAGCTTGTGCGAAAATCTTAAGCTTATGAGAGATAAGCATTTATATGAGTCGCTCGGTTTTGAAACATTTGATACATACACAGAGAAAGCCTGTGGCATTAAACGCAGACAAGCATACAACTACATCAGCACATACGAAAAGCTTGGCGGTACGGTTTTGCAGTCAAATGCACAGCTCGGCATTACTAAATTGCAATTACTTACAGAAGTATGTGCAGTAGACAGAGCTGAAATTATAGCAGAAAATGACCTTGCTGGTATGTCGGTCAAAGAAATTAAAGAACTTGTTGAAAAAAGCAAGCAGCAAGGCGAACAGCTTGCTCTTCTCGGTGATGAGCTTAACGACAGCAACAACGCACAGAAATCGTTACAAGCAGATAAACAAAATCTCGCAGAGGAAAACAAGTTATTGCACAAACGAATTAAAGAACTTGAAAGCAAGCCTGTTGAGGTTGCTGTACAAGAACCAACGCAAGCGCAAATTGAAGCAGCGGCAAAAAGCAAAATAAACAGCTTAAAAGCGTCATTTGAAAGAGAAAAACAAAACGCTGTTGAAGAAGCCGTTAAACAAGCTACAGAAAAAACAAAATCAAGTGTGAAAGAAACTCTTGAGAAAGACTACAAAGCAAAGCTTGAATCTATTGAAAAAGAACGACAAGCCGCTCTTGATAAAGCAAAGCAGTTAGCAATCAAGCTTGACAAAAATGCAGATGCTGACCTTGTGACAGCAACTCTTTACTTCAACGAGTTACAATCACATCTCAAAAAGTTTATTAACAGCGTTGAGAAAATTTGTGAAACAAATTCGGCGCAAGGTGAAAAGCTCAAGCAGATTGCACAAAACTTCTTGAGCAATACTATTGCAAATCTTAATTAATCAGTTAGTAAGCTCCGCACGGCTTTACTATATATCAGAAAGTACAACTTTCGTTGATTATTCTTCCTAAAATATAATACTGACTTGCATAATGTTACTGCCGGAGCAGGTGCGGCTGCTCTTTTTTAAGGAGAAATGATATGAAACGGAAAAAACTTGATCATCTTGATTTGGTATGTCTTGAGATTGCTAAGTATAACAAAATACATAACACATATTACAGCTACGGCGAATACACAGCTTTAGTGCGTGCAGGAAAGATTATATCAGATGTTGTGAATGAAAAGAGAATGGAGGATAAAGAAAATGATTGATTGTACAAAAACAGAGAATTATTACGCCGAAAAGCGAAGAATGACGAAAAGACGCAAAGGTGGAACATGCGAACTTGACTGTCGTGACTGTCCTTTGTGTGGTAGAAACAATGGAACATCTGAAAATTTATCGTGTACAAGTTTTGAAATGTGTTATCCCGAAAAAGCAATCGCAATCGTTCAGAAATGGTCAGACGAACATCCACCAAAAACATATTTGAGTGAATTTTTGAAACATTATCCAAATGCTTTGCTTAATGATACTGGACTACCTAAAGGTGTATGTTTGTATAACTTAGGACTGATGAGTTTAGCTGATTGCAAAAAAGACCGTAACTGCGTTGAATGTTGGAATCAGCCGATTGAGGAGAGTGATTTGGTTGAGTCAGAAAGCAGAACACAAGAAAAGAATTGAGGAAAGAAAAAAGGAAAGGAACTTGCGCAATGAATAACTTTGAAAAAATCAAATCAATGAGCAAAGAGCAAATGACACAATTTATGCTTGATATTATGCTCGACACATTAAATAGCAATGTTTGTCATTGTTATTGCGAAAATTGTGATGCTCCATGTCTTGGAAATGAAGAAATTATTAGAAAATGGCTTGAAAGTGAGGCGGACAGCGATTGACAGCAAAAGAGACTATGTATAAAGCAATCAATACATACGGTGTGGAAAATCAAATGATAAAGACGGTCGAAGAGTTGTCTGAATTGTCGCAGGCTTTGTGTAAAAGCATTGTAAGATTAAATTATACTAAAGAAAAAATATCACTTGAAGATAATTTGAAATCTGTTGATAATATTTTTGAAGAAATGGCAGATGTTGAAATTATGCTTGAACAATGCAAGATGATGTTTCAATGTGATAAAGAAGTGAATGAATGGAAACATAAAAAGATTGAGCGGCTTGAAAGAAGACTGGAGGGTGAAAATTAATGACCCTTGACGAATTAAAAGCTGAAATATCCGAACGCATAGAAAGTGAACAGGAGAAGATGAGCGGATATAATGACAGCAAAAGCAGAAAGGACAAACATTATTACATAAGCGAAGGAATGGTGATAGCATACGGAATTGTGGCTGATTATCTTGGCGATTTGGAGGTGCTTGAATGACAAATGAGGCGTATGAGCAGATTAAGCTATTCAACTGGGTTGCGTATGCGAGAAATACTTATCCGCAGCTTGACTTGCTGTATCATGTACCAAATGGTGGCAAGAGAAATCAGAAAGAGGCATTTAACCTTAAAAGGCAAGGTGTGAGAGCCGGTGTGCCTGATTTGTGTTTGCCTGTATCGAGGGGGAAATATCACGCACTTTACATTGAACTCAAGGTGGGCAACAACAAAGCGACTGAAAAGCAGCGGAAATGGATAAAGAGACTGAGAGAGCAGGGCAATTTGGCGCTTGTTTGCTATGGCTGGGAGGAAGCCTCGGCTGTACTGCTTAAGTACATAAAGCTAAAGGCGGACAGAGAAGATGAAAAGCTGTGAGAATTGCAGGCATTTTACACGCTGCTCAGCGAGGAGCAGAGGAGTGGTGTGCAACTGCTACGAAAAATATACAGGAAGAAAGGACGGAATAAAAACGATGGCAGAGGAAAAGGTACTGGTTTTTAAGTACGCAGAGCCGCTCGGCTACAAGAAAGCGCAGGATAAAATTCTCAAGTATCTGAATTTAGGAGAATAACAATGAAAAATGAAAAAGCAGAAATTCAAGATGAAGAAATTGCAGAAGAGAGCAGCTTTGATACACTAAGTGCGCTCGACAAACTCGCAGTCGGCTTTATTGCAGGTGAAATTGATACAGATATAATAAACAGTCTTGATACATACAATCGTTGGTTTGTGCTGTCGATGTCAGCTATATACAGCTGTGGCAAGATTGGCTTGCTCTCGGCTAAAAGTTGTGTGCAGGTCAAATACAAGTTATTGAGCGAATACAGACGATTCAGAACAGAAACATATTTCGCAGAGATTGAGCACCGTGAATGGATTAAACGAACGAGAGAAACATCTTGCAAACTTACAGAACTTGCACATCAAATTAATAACAAAGATACTGATGCATTAAAAACAGCTGTCGAGATTATTGACTTATTCACGAAACAAGATGTATATAATCAATTATTTATAAAAGCAGAAGCTGATGAAGAGTATAAGCAGAAATGTGTACAAGCTCTTACACAAAATGAAAAACTCTTCTTCGACCGCTTTGGCAATATACCTTTTGTAGATTTGCTTTTTAAATTCTATAAATCCACAGAAGAGAACCGAGCAGCGGAAATATACAAAGAACTTGATTGCGATAATCTTAATGTTGTTGCACATAGAGTTCCTGTAAAATCCGAAAATTGCAAAGGCATTGCAAAATCATATCTTGAATATTTCAAATGAAAATCGCAGGGGCTGAAATGCCCCTGCATATCCTGCTCAAGTAATTAATTAAGTGACGAAAACTGTTTTTACATATATAATAGGAAGTTTAAATATGTTTACATACAAATGTGAGATCCAATCAGGACAAATGCTTGAAATTAAATACTATCAAAGTTTGAGAAAGCGTAACAAGAAAAATATGTCACGCAGTATCAACAGAGCAATCACATCAGAAAAGATGGCGCAGGCTAATCGCATAAGAGGTGAACAGCATACACAGAGATTAATTCTTGCAAATTTCAAACAAGGCGATTGGTGGGTAAGATTTTCGGCACCGTATAAAAATTTCACAGAAGAAGAATTTGAAAAGATTGTAAGCAATTTTTTTAAGCGCATTAAATATCACGCAAAAAAGCAAGGCGTACAGTTCAAGTATATTGGTTTTTGTGAATGTGGCAAGCGTGGTAGCAACTGGCATTTGCACATAATCATTGAGGATTGTGTAAAAGACATAGCCATGAAGATGTGGCAGTGGAGCAACGGAATTAATCTCACACCATTGTACGAAGACGGCAGTTTTGCTGACCTTGCAAAATACATACGCAAAGATGTAACAGGCACTAAAAGGCTCAAGACTTCTCGCAATCTTACAAAACCTACAGTTACGGTAACAGAGGGCAAAAAGCGTGAATTCAAAAAACTTGAAAAAGGTGAGGCTTTGCAAATTCCACAAGGCTATTATCTTGTGCGTGACGAAATGTGGGTTAATGACTTCACTGGAGCGTCTTTTTATTTTACCTATTTGGCAATCGATAATCACAAATACCGCAGAAAGGATATGATTAATAATGACACCTAATGAATACAGGCAAAAGCACAGATGTTGTGCTACTTGTGAATATTATAGAAATAGTTATTGCGAAGTTAAGAAAAAAGAAAAACGCTATTTTAGCGGCAAATTTTGCAAAGTATATAATCCGCTTAAATTTGAGGAAAAACATAAATATCATTTCATTTCGCTCAACGATTAAGCAATATTATCTGCAATAATGCAGTTGACTGCACGGAGGAGTCAAAAAATGAATCTAAAACAAATTAGAGAAATGAGTGACAATATCTGTAATTACAGAGTCAGGATAGCCACTCTTGAAGCAGAGGTAACGCACATTACCTCAAACATTACTGTTGCAAACGGAGCAAGTGCGTCAGGGAGCATTGACAAGATAGTGCCCCAAATAGCTGACCTTCGAAACGAATTACACAACACAGAAAAGAGAAGAGCTGTTGCAATATGTAGTATACCAGCTGAAACAACAGAGGGCAGCTGCTTAATTTTGCATTTGCGTGATAAGCGTTCTTGGAAAGAAATAGCGTTCATTATGGGCGGAGGGAATACAGAGGACGGAGTGCGTATGATGTGCAATCGCTACGAATGGTAAATTTAAGCAAAGTTGTTCGTTTGTTCGCTTAAGGGTGTGTTAGAATATAATTGAGCAAACCTAAGAAAATACAAAGTTAATCAAGTCGCTGTTAATGCAGCGGCTTATTTATTTGCAAAATGATAAAAAGAAATGTAACAACAGAATGGATAATACAACAAATACAAGCCGGCAAAACATACAGGTTCTATCTAACTGCTGACTGGCAAAGAGTGCGAGATAAAAAGCGTACAATGGAGCACGATGAATGTGAACGGTGCAGAGCCGTAGGAAAATATAGCCCCTGTGAAGTGGTGCATCACAAGAAGTACCTTAAAGCAAGACCTGATCTTGCTCTTGACATCAACAATCTTGAATGTTTGTGCAAAGATTGTCATTACAAAGAGCATCACAAACTGCAAGGAAAAATTTTTTCAGAAGAATTTTCCGAGAAATGGTAGCACCCCCGGGGTCAAAAATCGCATTTACCTCAAGCGTATGGATAACGGTGTACAGGGTAGACAATTTGTCCTCGCACACACGCACGAGAAATTTTTGTGAAAGGAGCAATAAAATGGCACAAGTTAAAATGGCAAAAATCAAGGAAAGCTTAATTGAACAACTCACATTAAAAGGAGCAGACATTGATGTGTATCGTGACTTAATCGAAAGTTACATTTTCTACACTAAACTTGAACGACAAATGCAAGCTGACATCAAGAAAAACGGCTTGTCATACAAGGCAATTTCCTCGACAGGTAAAGAATACACTAAAGACAATCCGTCAGTGAAAAATTCAATAATGTACAACAAGCAAAGACTTGCGATTCTTTCGCAAATGGGGCTATCAATTGACAAGGTCGAAAGTGATGTAAATGACGAACTGTAAATACCTTGACGATTACATAAAGCAAGTAAAAAGCGGTCAATATCGTGTATGCAAAGAGCAAATACAGCTTGTAAATTTCATAGAAAAAGTATTCGAAAATGAGCAAGTCTATGTTGACAGTGAGCAGGTTGAAAAGTATTTTGCTCTACAGAAATATTTTCCATACGAATTATTTGCATGGGAAAAGTTTTGTTTTATTCTGCATAATTGCACATATTCCGCGCCCGGTGTATTAAGATTTCCCGATTTAGTTTGTGTGGTCGGGCGAGGCGCAGGAAAAAACGGCTATCTTGCATTTGAAGATTTTGCTCTGCTCACGCCTGTCAACGGCATACGCAATTACGATATTGACATTTGTGCAACATCAGAAGAGCAAGCAAGCACAACCTTTAATGACATCTACGAAATTTTGGAAAACAATTCTACAAAAATGCAGCGGCATTTTAAGTGGAACAAAACAGAGATTACAAACATAAAGACTAATTCAACAATCAGATACAGAACTTCAAACAGCAAAACGAAAGACGGAGGCAGACCCGGTAAAGTCGACTTTGATGAAAAACATGCATACGAAAATTATAAGCTTATTGATGTTTTCACAACAGGCCTAGGTAAAAAAGCTATGCCACGCAGAACAACAATTACAACTATGGGAGATGTTCGGGACGGGCCACTTGACAACGAGCTTGCCGCAGGTCTTGAAGTGCTGAATGGTGATGCACCTGACAACGGCACTCTTTATTTCATATGCAGGTTAGACAACGAAAAAGAGGTATATGAGCAAGAAAATTGGTACAAAGCAAATCCGTCGTTGCAATATTTTCCAAATTTGTTAAGAGAAATTCAAAAGGAATTTGAGGATTGGAAGCGTGACAAAGTAAACAATTCATCTTTTATGACTAAGCGTATGAATATCCCCAAAGGTACAGAAATGCACCCGGTCACAGCGTGGGAAAACATTAAAGCAACTAACAGACCGCTGCCTGATTTGGAAGGCAAAACTTGTGTATTTGGTCTTGACTACACTAAAACAACAGATTTTCTCGGAGCAGGTTTGCTGTTTATGATTGATAACGAAATTGTTTGGAAACCGATGTCGTGGTATTGCTCACAATCCGCTGACCTCAGCAGAATTAAATTTCCGTATGATAAACAGCCTGACCTACAACGAGTTGATGGTGCAGAAATACCGCCACAAATTGTTGCAGAATGGCTCAAAGAACAGAAAAAGCACTACAACATCATAGCAGGAGCGCTTGATAATTACCGCTACACTTTGCTCAAAAGTCCTCTATTGGAGTGTGGATTTGAGTGTGACCGCAAGGGGCTTAATAACTTAAAACTCGTGCGTCCGTCAGACAAAATGCTTGTAGCTCCGCTGATAGCATCTGATTTTGCTAATCACAAAATCGTGTGGGGTAATTCGGCATTAATGCGTTGGTACACTAACAATACATCGGCAATAGAGGATAAAAACGGCAATATCAGCTACGGGAAAATTGAGCCAAAGTCAAGAAAAACAGACGGCTTTATGGCTTTTGTAGCGGCATACACACAATTAGATTTGCTCAGACAAAGCCAGCCTATTTCAACAGACAATTTCGAGAAATTTTTTAAAGCTATCAGCATATAAGGTGGTGATATTTTGAATATTTTTAGTTTTTTTCGCAAAAAAATTAAAGCAGAACCTCAAGAAAATGACAACAGCTTTGATGATAGTTATTCCGCCGCCGAGCAGCGGTTTAGGCTAACAGAGCTTGCACTGTTTACTGCAATTGATTTTATAGCCAAAAGCATTGCCAAGTGCGAATTTGTTACTGTAATTGATAACAAGGAGTACAAGGGGCTCGAATACTATCTATGGAATTATGCACCGAACAAACATCAAACGAAAGTCGAGTTTTTAACACAAGCAATTTCAAAATTAATTTTTGACAACGAACTGTTAATTATTTCAACTGCTGATAATCAGTTGCTCATTGCAGATAGCTATTGCAAAACTGAATATGCTGCTTTTGATGATATTTTTACAAGTGTAACTTGCCGAAATTTTACATATCAGCGTACTTTTAGTGAAAGTGAAGTAATTTACTTAAAGTACAACAGCTTTGCTCTCAGAGGCTTATTAGCCGAAATGTGCACTACATACGAGCAACTTATGATGTCTGCTCAAGAGCGCTACAATAAAGCCGTAGGGCATAAAGGTATAGTAACTTTTGAAAACTTTAACTTTGGCGATAAAGATTTTAACGAAACATTTTCTGAAATTCTCGGAAAGCAGTTCAAAAAATATTATGAGTCAAAGAATGCTGTATTACCTGTTTTCAAAGGAATGAAGTATACAGAGCCTGCAACAGAGGCAGGGAAAACTACAAACAGTGAAATTACCGATATTCAAAAGCTAAGAGCAGAGGCGTATGCAACTGTTGGAAACGCTTTACACATTCCGCCGGCTATCCTTAGTGGCGAGGCATCTATGCTTTCGGACGCTATGGATTGTGCTATCGCAAATGCAATAGATCCTCTTGCTCAAATGCTCGAACAAGAAATTACAAAAAAGAAATTCGGAAATTCCGAATTTTTAAAAGGCAATTATATGCTTATTGATACAACAACAGTTAAGCATATAGACGCGATAAGCAATGCAAATAATCTTGACAAATCAATAGCAAGCGGTGTTCTTTCACCTGCCAAGGCTCAAAAGTATTGTAAAATGCTGCCTTGCGAAGAAGAATGGGCACAGAAATATTACATTACAAAAAACTATCAGACAGCAGATGAAACATTGAAAGGTGGTGAAACTCAGTGAAAGAAAGAAACTACAAAATCAGGCAGATTGCGGATGAAAATGTCTTGCAAATCTATTTGTACGGTGAAATTGAACCGGGGTATTTAGACTGTTGGGGCTATTACTACGGTTCAACTACAAGTGCAGAGTATATCCGCAAAGCAGTTGATAAAGCGGGGACCATTAGCAGTATCGAACTGTACATCAATTCAGTTGGTGGTTATGTTGACGAAGGTGTCGCTATTTACAATCTGTTAAAAAGGCAGAATGTACCTGTTACTGCGTATATTGACGGTATGGCGTGTTCAATCGCAAGTGTAGTAGCTATGGCAGCGGATAAAATCATAATGCCGTCTAATACAACTATGATGATTCATCACGCTATCGGTGCTTGCTACGGTAACGCTAAGGAACATAGAGAATACGCCGAACAGCTTGATAAAATCAGCGAAGCGAGCACTAATTCTTATCTCGTACACGCAGGTGATAAACTTACGAGAGAAACCCTTGAACCACTGCTTGACGCTGAAACATTCCTTACTGCACAGGAGGCGCTCGAACTCGGCTTGTGCGATGAAATTCTCGACCCTGTTGACTTAACGGATTCAAAAGAAGTTGTTGAACAAGCAGAACAGAGAAAAAATCCTAAAGCAAAACAAGCAGCGGCAGAACTCACGAAAATGCTCGGTAAAAAGCCGCCACAGGAACCAAACACCACTCAGCACGAAAAAGACAGCTTTGATTTTTTTGAAACATTTTTCAAAAACAAAAATTATTTATAAAGGAGATTAAAAATGAAAAATCTTGATTTTATCAACAATGCAAAAACAAATTTTGCAAAGCAGTTGAAGGAAGCGTTTGCAGATAAAGACGAAGCTAAGATGACATCTGCATTTGAGCAGTACGCTACAAGTCTTCAGCAGGCTATTATCGACACAGCAGCGGAAGTAGGTGCGACCGCCGACAACGCTATCCTTGCAAAAAGAGGTTTCCGCCAGCTCACATCAGCTGAGCAGACCTTTTACAACAACATTAAAACTGCATCTAAGTCGGTTGATGTTAAGCAGAGCCTTGCAGGTCTTGATGTAACTATTCCGCAGACTGTAATTGATACAGTTCTTGAAGACATTTCAAATGAGCATCCGCTTCTTGATGCGATCAATATTGAAAACACTTACGGCTCAGTGAAAGCAATTTTTGCAACTGATACAAAGCAGATGGCGGCTTGGGGCGCTCTTAATTCTCAGATTGCACAGGAACTTGCTGGCACTATTGAAGAAAAAGACTTCTCAACATCAAAGCTTACAGCATTTATTCCTGTTCCAAAGGATATGCTTGAACTCGGAGCTACATACATTGACGCTTATGTTCGCAGAATTCTTGCTGACGCTCTTGCCTGCGGACTTGAAGACGGTTTTATCAATGGTGACGGCAAAAACAAGCCGGTTGGTATTCTCAAGAATATTAACGGCGCAGTAACCGCAGGTGCATATCCTGACAAGACGGCGACTAAAGTTACAAAACTCGATATTAAGTCATATATGCCTCTAATTGGTAAGATTGCAAAAGGCAAAGGTGGCAAAACTAAGTCAGTGCCGTTTGTTGACTTAATTGTCAATCCTGTTGATTACCTCACGAAGGTTATTCCTGCAACTACAGTTCTTGCTACTGACGGTAGCTATAAAAACAACATTTTCCCTTATCCTACACGAGTATTTCAGTCTGAAATGATTGCAGTAGGCACTGCTGCTCTTGGCCAGCTTTCTAAATACAAAGCCTGCGTATCGACAGGCAAGGGCGGTAAACTCGAATACTCTGATCAGAACCAGTTTCTCGAAGACAATCGTGTATACACAATTAAAACATTCGCAACAGGTTTCTCGCATGATGAAACTGATTTCTTAAAGCTTGATATCAGCGCTCTTGAACCGCTCGCTATCGAGGTTACTCTCAATTCTAAATCATCAACATAATAAGCAGGAGGTGTTGAATTATGGCACAGTTAATTGATGATGTGATTAATATGCTTGATTTTGACAGCGAACACATCAAAACTGACGATAGCGCAAAATCAAAAATTAATATCATAATTGAAAATGGCAAGCAACACCTCCGCTCTTTCCATCCTGCCTTAACTGATGAGGATTTCATACGCTCTACAAGAGCAAGAAGTTTGTTGTTTGACTACTGCCGATATGCTTACAGCAACGCAACAGAACAGTTTGACAACAACTTTGCAACGGATATTTTGATGTTAAGGCAAGAATATGAGGTAAAAGCTTATGACTCAAAGTGATATTAAGTTTTTGACATTTAATGACGGTGTGGCTTTTGTTTTTGATACAGACGAAAACGATACTATTATTGCTAACACAGCACGAAAGTATCGCTTTGGCAACGAAAAAGTTGGAGTTACTCGTTATTACGGCGCAAAACAAAATGATATTGAATTATCAAAAGTGATACATATACATTGTGATGAGAAAATTCAGCCGGATATGGCTTTGGTAATTGACTGCACAAGATACAAAATTGAGCAGGTTCAGCATGACAGATGCAAAAATCCGCCTTGCACTATTTTATCTTTGTCCTGCCGAGGCTTATACAAGGAGAAAGCAAATGACTTTTAAAAATTATGACGAATTTGTCGGCTTACTTGAAACTTGTAACTTCAAAGTTGCTGAGGCTGATTTTAGCAAGCCGGTTGAAACTCCGTTTATTGCATATTTCAAAGATGAAGATAAAAATGTATATGCAGACGGAAAAGTTATTTTTACTTTATATAGCAAGATTGATATTGAGCTATATACAGACAGAACAGACCATGCAAGCGAAGAAAAATTTGCAGAATGGCTTAATAGCAATAATCTTGTTTGGAAAAAGACTAACCGAGCGTGGATTGCGGCAGAAAAAATGTGTGTATCATATTATGAAGTAAGAGTTGATTACAGAATATGAGCAACAAAAAATGCGGTATCGACAGAATTGGCGAAACTATATCTCGTGAAGTTGCAGGGTATACGGCAGACATACAAATGGGCGTAATACAACTTGTTGATACTAAAGCAGATGAGCTTAAAGAAGCAATTAAAAAAGCGGCACCTGTTGGCAAAAGAAAAAATATCGCAGATCGTTCAAAGTAAAAGTTACAAACGAACTTAATGCTTACTATGAAAAGACGGTCTTTGCCTCAGGCAAAGAATACAGGCTTACACACTTGCTCGAAAAACCTCACGCAAGCAGAAAAGGCGGAACTGTAATGCCAAAAGTGCACATTGCTCCTGCAAGCGAGCAAATTCACAAAGAATTTGAAAACGAAGTTAAAAAACTAATTCTCTCTTCAAAGGCAATGGGTGGAGGAATTAAAAGAAAATAACGAAGGAGATTATCTTATGAACAAAACAATCGCAAAAGTAGGCTATGCTATGCTTACAGAAACAACAGAAGGCAAAATTACATATAGCGAGGTTAAATGGTTTAAGTCCGACAAAGCAGGCGGCAGAACAGTCGGTGCAGAGCCAAGTGGTGAATCAACTACCGTATATGCAGACGGTTTGCCTGTTATAGTTGCAAATAACAATGCAGGCTACAACATCAGTCTTGAACTTATTGCTATCGTTGACGACATTGAAAAGGACTGGTACGGCAATTCAGAGGCAACCGAAGGCGGATTTATTGAAAAAGGCGGAATCAGCGTATTGCCTCGCTTTGCTTTACTTGTTGCTAAAGAGCGTTATGACAGCGACAAACTCTATGAAATTGACACATACTTCGACTGCGTTGCATCTACAAGAGCCACACGCAACGATAAGACATCAGAGGGTAACTTTGATCCGCAGTTTCCGACATTTACAATCACTTCAAAACCACGCCCGGACAATGATTTTGTAAGATATACTTCGTACGAAGACACATTGCCGACAGCAGTTGTAACACCGACAGTTAAAGGAGAAGTATAATGAATAAAACAATTAAAGTCGGTGAGAAAGAACTTGAAGTTGAAGTAACAGCATATACTATGCTTATCTACGAAGATAATTTTAAAGGGCACAGCTTTCTCAAAGATGTAGATATGTTGACAGCTAATCCAAATAAAGTACAGTACAGCTCAACTGTGCGCATTTTATGGGCAGCGGCTAAATCTGCAGACGATACAATAAAACCAATCAAAGAATTTTCAAAGCAGTATAGCATTGGAGAAGTAATATCAACAGCACAGCCCCTTGTTGACCTCATTGTAGAATCACTGAAAACCAGCTCAAAAAAAGCAACAGCGGCAGCAGTCTGAGAGTACAAATGACGGCACAGGAGATTTTATCCTATGCCGTCAAATGCGGTCTGACTGTCGCTGATATAAAAATTTTTTCGATTGGTTTTATTTTAGATTACATTGATACTTACTACAAGCTCAAAAACAATCAGAACATACACGCTGATGAAGAAAAATACTTGAAACTTAAATCAGTGTTGCCATTCGTTGAAGAAAAATACAACAGCGGAAATATTACTTATCAGCAATATTCTGAATGGATGAGTGATTACAAAAGATTGGAGGATATATATGGCGTCAACTATTAAAGGCATTACAGTTAAAATTGCAGGCGAAACAACGGACTTGCAAAAAGCGTTGAAGAATATACAATCCTCTTCACGCTCATTGCAAGCGGAATTGAAAACTATTAACAATCAGCTTAAATTTGATCCGGATAATACAGTTCTGCTGGCACAAAAGCAAGATGTTTTGCGTGAGCAGATTGATAACAGCACCAATGCACTTAAAGAACTTGTTGATGTTGAAGAACAAGTAAAAGAGCAGGCTAAAAACGGCGAAATTTCAACAGACCAATTCCGAGCATATCAGCGTGAAGTTGAAAAAACAAAAAGTCAGCTTGAAAACTTTGAAAAGCAGCTTGCCGATACAGCTGACGAATTTAAAAACCTTGAAGATAAGAGCCAAAAAACCGATTTAAGCAGCTTTAAAAAAGAGCTTGACGATGTAAAAAGCTCAGCTTCAAATCTTAAAGATGTTATCTCTGACACAGCGGCAGGAATTGGCTCTGTATTAGGTGTAGCAGGCGGTTCAGCCGTAGCTGCAATAACAAGCGCAAATAGTGAAAAGAAAGCTCTCAATTCATTACAGGCACAAACAGGCTTAACGAAAGACGAACTGCTCAAGTACAAAAGTGTAATTAATGACATATACAAAGATAACTTTGGCGAATCGCAAGAAGAAATCGCCGATACTCTTGCAAAAATTAAGCAGGTTACGAGTGAAACAGACCCGAGCAAGCTTAAAGAAATGGCAGAAAACCTATATACTCTGCAAGATACTTTTGATGGTTTTGATATAAATGAAACATTAAGAGGTATAAACGGATTAGTCACCAATATGGGACTTTCTGCCGAAGATGCGTTCGATTTAATCGTAAAAGGTGCTCAAAACGGCTTGAATTATAGTGGAGAACTTGCAGACAACCTTGCTGAATACTCTCAGATATGGGGACAAGCAGGTTTTTCGGCTGAACAAACTTTCAGTATTCTTGAAAACGGTACAAAAAACGGTGCTTATAATCTCGACAAAGTTAATGACTTTGTAAAAGAGTTCACAATATCATTATCTGACGGCAGAATTGAAGAAAATCTCGGCAGTTTTTCAGAAGACACTGCAACATTGTTTAATAAATGGAAAGACGGTAAGGCAACCGCAGCGGATGTTTTCTATTCTGTAATAAAAGATTTAAAGAACGCAAAAACAGACCAAGAGGCGCTAACAACAGCCTCAAATGTGTGGTCGAGCCTCGGTGAAGATAATGCGCTGAAAGTTATAACTTCTCTCGGTGATGTTAATGACAGCTATAAAGATGTTGAAGGTTCAATGCAAAAAATCAAAGACATTAAATACGATGATGTCGAGTCGGACTGGGAAAGCCTCGGAAGAACGATAAAAACAGATGTTATTAATCCTATCGGCAAATCTCTTTTTCCCGAAGTAAAAAAGCTTTGTGATTTTACCTCCAAGCATACAGATAAGATTATTCCAGTTTTGGAAACAGTCGGCTCACTTACAGCAGGTATTTGGGCAGGCAAGAAAGTTTCAGCATTATATACAGCTACATCACAGCTTGTTAATTCTTATAAAGTGTTAAAAACAGCTACTGAAGGGGCTGCTTTAGCTCAAGAGGGCTTAAATCTTGCACAAAAAGCTAATGCTATCGGTGCTGTAGTATCAATAGCGACAACACTCATAGGCACTATCTATGCTTGGAGCGAAGCAAGCCGGGACAATTCACAAGAGTTAGACGAATGGCAAGAAAAAATAGATGTGGCAAAAGAAAAAAACAAAGAACTCACAGATAGTTATCAAACTTTTATAGATAAGCGTAATGAAAAAGTAAGCACAGCAACAAGCGAAAATCAGTATTACGATAATCTCTGGGAAGAGTTGCAAAAAATCGTTGACGAAAACGGAAAAGTTAATAGTGGTTACGAAGACAGGGCGAAATTCATTACAACAAAGCTTAGCGATTTAACAGGCACAGAGATTAAGTTAAATGATGGCGTTATTGATAATTATAAAAACCTTAGAGACACTATTCAGGAAGTTATCGACAAGAAAAAAGCTAACAATATTCTATCTGCATATGAATCAAATTACAATGAAGCTGTTACAAATACAGAAACGCAGAAAAAAGCAATTGACAGTGCGCAATCTGAATATGAAAAAGCGCAGAAGGAAGCTACTAAAGCGCAAATTGACTACAACAAGTCTGTAACTGACTTAATGATACTCCAACAAAGATTAAAATCTGAGCCTGAAAATATTAGAATCTCATCTCTTGTATCAACAAAAAAAGAAGAAGTTAGTGAGAAAAAAAGCGCATTAAATTCAGCCAGAAATCTAGAACAAATAAAAAAGAATGATGTTTCAACTGCAAAAAAACAACTTCAAGAATATCTTGCAGTTGTCGACAATTATGAAAACCTACAAACTGCAATTTTAAATGAAAATGAAGAAAATACTTCAGATGCACTAAGAAAAATTCAAAATGATTTTATAACTGCAAAATCAGGAACAGAAGAAACACTTAAGCAACAATGTGTAAACTATCGTATGAGATTTACTGAAATTCAACAAGCAATTGCAGAAGGAAAAACAGATTACTATACTGCTGACGATCTTACTAATATGCAATTACTTTTACAAGCAGCAGAAGATGAATATAATAAATATTGTCAAAATTCACTTGAAACAGGAGAAAAAGCAACGAGTAATGTAGCTGATGGTATTGATAAAAATTCTGTAACAGTATATGAATCAGCCAATAAAGTATCAAAAAAAGGTTCGTCCGGTTTTGCAAGTGACCAACATGAAAGAGTCAAAATAGGCAGCAAAAGTGTTAACGATTACGCATCAGGTATTGACGGAAACAGTGGCGTTGCAAGAGAAGCTGGAGTAAGAATTGGTAAAAGCACTCGCAGTGGTGTTAGAAGTATATCTCTGTTTAGCACAGGTAATAATTTTGTTCAAGGTTTTATTAATGGTATTTCGTTGGGCGATGCTATTAAGAATGTATGGAGCACAGCTACAGGCATAGGCGGACTTGCACTTGGTGCAGTTAAAAAAATTCTTGGTATTAATTCGCCTTCAAAGGAAGCTAAAAAAATTGGTAATTATTTTACAGAGGGCTTAGCGATTGGTATTAGCGGTAACAAAAGCAAGGTGAGGTTAAGCACAGAAAGTATTGCGAGAGATATGCTTGGCAGCTTTGATTTTAACGAAACAGTCGGCTATATTAATGTGCTGAATGATAAGTTCAATAACATTAAAAGTTTAGACCATACCGCATCAAGTACAACAAATAAAGTTATCACAAATGCTCCAAGAGTTGCTCTGAACTATTATGGAAATGTCAACATAAATAATGATTTAGATATTGACGACTTCAACGAGCGTGTTTCTCACGCAGTTATAGATACTCTGAACCAAGAATGTTAAGGAGGCGGATTATATGCACAACTTAGAATACAACGGCACAAGCCTGCGCAAACTCGGATTTTGCATAGCAAATGCACCTTTTTATCATATATCAAACAGAAAATTTGAGATAGTTGACATATACGGCAAAGACGGTGGAATAATCAGCGATAACGGTTATTACGAAAATATAGATGTATCGTATGAAATCAACAGTCTTCCGTGGCTTGTATATAACAATACTCAAACTCTTATACATATGCTTGCAGAAGAATTTGCAACTTTTGATTGCACGTACAAAGAATTGCGAGATACATATAATAATGGCTATTTCACAAAAGCAATTTGTAAGAGTATTGATAAAATAGAATATAAAGCAGATAAATGTGTATCAACAATTTTAAATTTTTCAAGACAAGCTTTTTGGTATAGTGACGAAGGTCAGAAAGCTATAATGTATAACCTACCCGCATCATCTACAGCAGAAATCAATATTTATAATCCTGAAAAATTTGATTCTGCACCATATATAAAATTGTCTTACAATCAAGATGTATCATTAGAAATTAATAACACACTTATGCAAATAAAAACTGTTTTTTCAAGCGGTGAAAGCATTGTTGAACTTGATTCAGAACTACATTCAGCTTACTGTGGATTGTCAGATATGAATAATTACTTGCAGTGTAATTATTTTCCAAAGCTACACCCCGGTTGGAATACAATTAAATTGCTATCTCAAAAAAGTAATGCTTTCAATACAATTGAAATTATACCACGATGGAGGCGATTATAATGTATCCACTGCTTTATGACAGTGTTCAAAATTCTACAGAATCATTTAACACTAACGGCTACGGATTTATTACTGAATGTACTGAATTTTTAGTAACAGAAGAACGCAATGGCATATATACATTTGAAGCAAAGATTAAAAGTACAGATAGATTAATTGATAAAGTCAAAAATGGTGCTTACATAAAAGCAAAAGCTAATTCACAAGATGAACCACAGGTATTCTATATTGAAAAAATAGAAATTGATAAATATGGCGATATGACTGTATCAGGAAGTCATATATCAAGATTATTCTTTCAAAACGGTACCGTACCTATGTATTTTAATTATTCAAAAGAAGATGCTCCTGCTTCAATTATTTCTAATCTTCAATATGAAGTATGGTACAAAAATATTCCTTACAGTTGGTTTGAATTTAATTCTAATATAAATTTGAAAAGAGAATTTTCACTTGGCTTTAATTCAGCTGAAAAATTTGAAAATATTTTACTTAACGACGAAGAAGGTTTGACATCAGTTTTTAAAGCAGAATTGTGGTGTAATAACTTTACAGTCAATCTGCTTTCAAGCAGAGGTAAAGGCACTCATAGACTTATCTTTGGCTCAAATATATCAGAATTTAAACAAATTAATTCAATCAATGAATATTATACACACATTATGCCATATGCTCGTTGCGAAACAACAGAGGGTAAAGAAGTTACAGTAACTGCAACAGAGCCTTACACAACTAATTTGAATGCAGTTTTTAAAAAGACATATCTATTTGATTGCACAAGTAAAATTACAAAAACAAAAGTAAATCCTCAAACAGGTTTGGGATATAACGATGTTAGAAATATGCTTAAAGATGCAGTTGAAGAATATTTAAAAAATACTGAACAAGTTACTGAATATGTTAATATTACTGTAACGCTTGAATCGGAACTTGCAAATTTAAAAGAATGTGGGCTATGCGACAAAGTAATAGTGTTGCATAAAGACGGTTCAGAAATTGAAAGTAAAATCACAAAAACAGTATATGACAGCATTAGCGAAAAATACACAGAAATCGGCATAGGAGAAGTTAATCTCAAGATGTCTGATTTTTTAAAAATCAAAAGGAGATTTAGAGGATAATGGAACTTAAACATATTCCTGCTACAATCGACATCAACAGTCGCAATGAGCAGCGAATTGCAGGTATTGTCAATATTAATGACAAAAAAACAAGATATCTTGATGTCACGATAATTGCAAATGGAGAAAAACTTGATATAAGCGGTTGCACAGTTACTGCGATTTTTGTTATTGATGATGTTTTAGTCAATAATGCAGTTGACTGCACAGTCACAAACAATATAGTTACTATTCCACTTGAGAATTTCAATGGCAGATATGGATATCTCAGCATAGAACTTAACATTGTAAAAGGTGGGACAGTAATTGTAAATACCCCTATTCCGCTCAAGATTCAAGTGACATCTTCTATTGCTGATAACGCTAAAATTTCAGAGAAAACATATGGAACTATCGCTGATACAGTAAAAGAAGTGTATGATGCTCGTGGAACATATGAGAATTTGAGCAATAGACTTACTTGCATTGATAATGAAATAACGGACATTGACGAAACAGTGACAATGAAGATTAATCTCAAAGCTGACAAGGCAACCACTCTTGCCGGTTACGGAATTACCGATGCTTACGACAAAACATATATAAATAGATCGTTAAACAATAAACTTAACAAAATGCCGTTTGATACCGTGCCTGCGGCAAACAGCCCAAATTATGTTACAAGCGGCACTGTGTATAACAGTGTTAATTCGCTTAGGCAGACCGTTGTGCAGAACAAAGCCGATATAGAAAAATCGCTTGCAAACAAATATGATGCGGCAAATAACGAAATCGGTTCGGGAGAATTATCTCCGGCGCAGACAATTTATGAGGGCAGTGAGGGAAACTTCGTTTACGCAAAGAACGGCGACGTAGTTACTGTGTCTGTAAATATTACAAGTATGCTGGCGGATAAAACATATTTGCAAATGACGGGTTTGCCGTTCCCGTCAAAAGCAGAAAGTAGACTTGCAAGTATTGCCGTATATTCTACAAAGAATAACTTGCGTAATGTGAGAATAGACGGTTCGTGGATTTACATAAGTGCACCGTCCGATAAATTTGTTGAAGATGAAAAAATGAATTTTGTTGTTACATATATTATTCGCAGATAGGAGGATTAAAATGGAGGTTACAGAAAAAATTACGCTTGATATGCTTACAAAAGAGGGAGTGAGCGTGTTAAGACAGAAATTTATAAACATTAACGATGTTGAGGTACAGGTTGGTGAAAATGTCCGCAATGCTTTTACAAACTGTGAAGATGACAGAAAAATTTTAAAAGAACAGCTTTCGGAAGATTACTACAACGCAGTTATGGCAGTCTGGGGACTTTAAACATCACAAAAGCGCAATCGTGTTGCAGACGATTGCGCTTGCTTTTTTTGTTTGAGTGATTTTGTTTAGCAGGTATGCATAGTATAATTTTACAAACATTTGCCAATAACGGCAATTGCGTTTGAACGACAGATTTCTTGTGCATTTTCCCGCAGATTTGCGGCAAAAATATTATCGCCGCACCGTACACCGTATTCGTGCAAAATACGCTTAAATCTTTTTGGTACTGCCGGATAATCAAAAATAAGGTAGTAAACTCCGTCTTTTTCATAGGCAGAATTTTTGTTGCAGCACACATTCTGTTTGTAAAGCAACTGAATTACATCAAGAAAATTCTTGCTGTTGCCCACATCGTAGCAGCTGCATTTTTTACCGTTTTGCAGTCTGTATTTTTTCCTTTTTTTATCCTCAACCGTCAACAGCAGCATACAACCGTCAACAGTCGGAAGCGCCTCCACAATCATTCGTTTATCTTTTATTTCTATATCTGTTTTAAAACAGGCTATCTGCAAAATTCGCATAAGTATCTTTCTGGAATGGCTGTCATACAGGCTTAAAGTATCATAATCAAGCGAAAAATCTCGCATATCTTCATCGCAGAGAGTTATCAGTATTTTATTGCTTTTTATTTTATCAATCGTCAAAAAATCTCCCTCCTCACATTGTGCTTTGCCGCAAAATTATTCTTATATATATTATGATGAAATGCCGTTTCCTGCAAGTAATTATTTTTGGAAATATACCAAGCAAATTATAGTAATATTTTTGTTAAAACGCATAATATGCTTGTCAAAAATCCTCAATAATGTTACTATGTTATTGTAATAATAAAAATTAACAAAAGAAAGGATGTTCTCTATGCCACAATGGCTCAACGATTCGGTTTTCTATGAAATTTACCCGCAAAGCTTTTATGACACCAACGGTGACGGTATCGGTGATATTAACGGTATTATCGAAAAACTCGACTATGTAAAAGGGCTCGGCTGTAACGCAATCTGGCTCAACCCCATTTACGATTCACCGTTTATGGACGCAGGTTATGATGTTCGTGACTACAAAAAGGTTGCTCCCCGATACGGCACAAACGATGACCTCGTAAGACTTTTTGACGAGGCTCACAAAAAAGGAATGAAAATTCTCCTTGACCTCGTTCCCGGCCACACATCGGACACTCACCCTTGGTTTTTAGAGTCTAAAAAAGCTCAAAAGAGTGAGTATACAAACCGTTATATCTTTACAAAATCAGTATGGGACGCACCGCCGCAGTACAGAATGATGTGCGGTATCTGCGAGCGTGACGGTAACTATTTGGTAAACTATTTCAGCTCACAGCCTGCTCTCAACTACGGTTTTCACGAAATCACACATCCGGAGTGGCAGCTGCCGTGCGACCATCCGGACTGCCTTGCTACAGTAGAGGCAATCAAGGACATTATGCGTTTCTGGCTTGATAAGGGCGCAGACGGTTTCAGAGTTGATATGGCAGACTCGCTCGTAAAGAACGATGATGAAAAGGTTGCGACAGCAAAAATCTGGCGTGGTATCCGTGAAATGCTCGACAAAGATTATCCTGAGGCTGCAATGGTAGCCGAATGGTGCAATCCCGAAAGAGCAATCAACAACGCAGGTTTCCATATGGACTTCTATCTTGACCACCACGGCAACGGTTACAGCAGACTTTTCCGTTACGGTGACGATGAGGGCAATAAGGGTATTTTTAATCCAAACGGCAAGGGCGATATTAAGAACTTTACAGACGAATATCTCCCTGCTTATGAGCTTTCAAAGAATAACGGCTACATCAGTTTTATGACAAATAACCATGATATGCCGAGAATGACACACTACTTCGGTATGGATGCAATTAAACTTGCATACGCAATGATTTTCACTATGCCGGGTGTTCCGTTCCTTTACTACGGTGACGAAATCGGTATGAAATATCAGGAAAACCTTGTAAGCAAAGAGGGCGGTTTCAGCCGTACAGGTTCGCGTACACCAATGCAGTGGAACAGCGGTAAAAACCTCGGCTTTTCTGCAAGCGATACACCTTACCTCCCTGTTGATACAGACGAAAACGCACCTACAGTTGAAAATCAGCAGAACAACCCTGACAGTATTTATAAGATTGTTACAGACATTATTGCCATTCGTCACGCAAACGATGACCTTCACGGCAACGGTGATTTTGAAATGATTTTCGAGCCGGGTAAATTCCCGTTCGGATATAAGAGAGGCAAGTTTGTAATGCTCTTTAACCCACTCGGCAAAGACAGCGAAATCGAAATCAATGCTAAGGGCGCTAAAAAAGTATATGAAATCGGTACAACAGAGGTTGCTGACAATAAGGTAAAAATGTCGGCACAGAGTTTTGCTATGCTTGAATTTTAATAGATTTATTTAAAAGTTACGGCGGCAATCCTATTCGGATTACCGCCGTTTTTGTTGATGATTATTTGTCAAAGTCGGAGTAAATTATAGTTTAGCAAATTGCTTAAAGTTATCCCAATATTTAGAATAGAACATTGATAATTAGGCTGTCCGGCTTGAATTAAAATTTATGCATTAACATCTGCATATTTTAATGTCATATTAACGCAAAACTTATTATCGACATCAACAGCTTCAAAATATCCGCCATAAACCTCTGCCATATTTCTCATTGAACGCAGTCCAATTCCTCCGCCTTTATGTTTTGTGGACTCATAGCCTCGGTCACTTTTCTTTAAATCTCCGCAAAAATTATTCGTTGCAACAATATAAATATAGTCGCCCTTATAGTCGATTGACAAATCAAAATATTTTCTGCCCTCGCTTATTGTTTTGCATGCGGAAATTGCATTTTCACTTAAGTTTCCTAAAATACCGCAGAAGTCAACTTCGGGTATTTCGGATTTAGGAGGCATATTTATTTTCCAAGTAATATCTATTTCATTGTCAATTGCGCTTTGGCGGTAATAATTCAGCACTGCGTTTATAGCGTTACTGCTGCATAATCTTACGGGAGCAGTAATATTAAGTGCCTGATAATACTCGCAGAGGTATTTTCTCAATGAGTCCAAATCGCCCTCGTCAAGCAAACACTGCGCAAGATGTACCGAGTGTTTTAAATCGTGTCTGGCTTTTGAGGTTTGATTAATATATGTTTGCAGAGATTCGTTATAGCTTGTCTGTATTTCAAGCATAAAGTTCTGTTCTTCAAGCTTGGTCTTTTCAATTGTAGTTTTACTGAATATGTAAAACAGCGCAAATACCAATATATACAGCAAAAATATAATACTGTTAATCATTAACGCCTTTATGCCAATCATTCCCACACGCAAATTCAAATATGTGATTGGTATGGAGTAAATATTTAACAGAGTTACAATAATCGGTAAAACCATAAATGAATACCAAAGCTTTTTATATTTAATGTTATCTATCATCCAGGAATAATATTTCAGCATAGGATACGCAAGTATTGCCATAAAGAACAAACTTATTCCCGTAAACAGCAAATCAAACGAAAAACTTATTCCGTAATCCATTTCCGGCTTATAAAACGATTCAATTTCATAAGTAAACAGTGAGAAAGTCGAAAACAGACATATAACGCTCAAAAACACAAACAGAGTTTTGGCAAAATCTGTTTTTACCGTATACCGAAACAGTAAAAAGCAGATTATCATATCGGGCATAAGCACCGTGTTTATCGTACGAATGTTAAAAAGTACCGTTATTAAAGAAGATACCGTTGCAATAATTACAAAAGCCCCCGCCAAAAGCAAAGCAATTTTTTTAACCGAAAATTTAAGCTGATTTTTCATCGGCAAATAACACATTATACTTGCGGGAATGATTATAGAAAAAGAAAAAAGTCCCTTTAAAAATTCTACCCTATCCATATTATCCTCAAATCCGCTGATTTTCCCTTAATTTTTTAAACATATGATCTCTTACCCGTTTCTCTATGATACTTTTTTCACGCACTTTTATCGAAAATCTTGTACCGTTGCCCATTATACAAAGAGCACCGTCAATGCGCTCAATATAATCCGCATTAAGAACAACGCCACGGTTTACGGATATAAATCTTTCGTCATTATCGGTAAGTTTTAAAAATTCATTCATAGTCATTCTTGTGCGGTATGTCATACCGGACACAACAGAAATATTCAGATAATGTGCATCGGATTCAATAGACATAATCTCTTTGACAGAAATCATTACGGATTTTCTGTCGCAAACAATCCGAATAAATTTTGCTTTATCTTTTATGTAAAAAGCCGCTTCGTCAAGAACTTTGTAAATTTGTTCGGGCATATACGGTTTTATTATATAGTGAAACGCATGAACAGAAAAAGCCTGCATCATAAAGTCGGAACTTGTAGTAACAAAAACAATTACAATATCTTTGCTGATTTTTCTAAGCTCCTCGGCAAGCTCAATTCCGTTAATAGGGCTCATATAAATATCTATAAATGCCGCATCATATAGATTTTCACTGCATTTATTTAAAAAATCTTGTCCGTTTAAAAAACAATCTACCGAGCCTTGTTCACTTCTGATTGTAAAATATCCGTTGCACACACGGGCAAGAATATCCATATATCTTTGTTCATCGTCAATTACGGCGATTTTCATTATCACACCACCAAAAATAAATAACCTTTTTATAATTATAACACAAAACTTAAGAAATGTGCATTATTATAAAAAGGTTTGCTAAAAATGTATTATATGCCAAAAACAGTCGCCTAAGCGACTGCCTCTGGATTTAGAAGTTTTGAAATTAACGTGAAAACGTGAATAGCTGTTTAATTATTAATCTCTGCATCTGCAGTGTCGCCAAAGAAGTTAAAACGGAAGAGTTTGCTCTCGTCGTTTTTATTCTCGCAAATAATGCTTGCTTCGGCAATCTTACCGCCCTCAATGAGTTTTGTAAGACCGACAATCTGGCAGAGTTTGCTTTTAAGATTTAATCTGTCGCCTTCGTTAGTAACGAGAAATACATTACCCTCGCAAGTATCAAGTACAGCGAGAAATTTGACTACATCAATATTGTGTAAACTAAGAATAGGTGTCATAAAAAATTCCTCCAAAATGATAATATAAAATTGTTGTGCCATTTACCATTTGGCAAAATAATTATTTATGTTCGACCTAATTAAACCTTACTCGAGTAGTATGACTGTATAATCAGTCGATAGTCAAGCGGACTGTTTACTTGACAATTATTATTATAATCACAATTCCATAAAAGTCAACAATTTTTTTTATAAAAATTTGTTGCAAAGTCAAATTAAATGTGAACAGCTAACAAAGTGGTGTATATAAATATATATATTATGCACAAAAATCATTTGATAAACAAATTTGTTTGCTTATTAAAATTATAATGCTGTTAGTGAAAATAACTACCAAAAGGGAAAGTTGAGCGTCAAAAAATCACTTTTTTTACAAAAATAAAATTATTATATATTGAGATTTTTGCGGCTATGGGTTATAATTAATGCAGTAATTTATAATAAGGGTATGCTTTTTAGAATGAAATATCCGAAAATACAATAAAGGAATGGTACTTTAAATGTTAGACAAGTTTTATAAGCAGTTTAAAAGCGGTACAGACATCAGAGGCGTAGCAAGCGAGGGCGTTGAGGGTCAGCCCGTAAACCTTACTGATGATGTTGTGGCAAGAATGGCAGACGGCTTTGTGCTTTGGCTTTCAAAAAAGGTCAGCAAAGCTCCTGAAACTCTTACAATTTCTATCGGTCGTGACAGCCGAATTTCCGGCCCGCATATAGTTTCAATTTGCAGTGAGCGTTTTAAACGCTGCGGAGCAACCGTGCTGGATTGTTCGCTTGCATCTACTCCGTCAATGTTTATGACAACCGTTGACCTCGGTTGTGACGGTGCTTTGCAGATTACCGCAAGCCATCACCCGTTTAACAGAAACGGTCTAAAATTCTTTACCCGTGAGGGCGGTCTTGAGGGCAGTGATATCGAAGAAATTCTTGAGTATGCACAAAACGGCGAATCACCTGCCGAAAATTCTTGCGGCGAAATCAAAAAAGTTGATTATATGACCGATTATGCAAAGGGCCTTTGCAAAAAAATTAAAGAAGAAGTAAATGCGGAGGATTACGATCATCCGCTTAAGGGCTTTAAGATTGTAGTTGATGCAGGTAACGGTGCAGGCGGTTTTTATGCCGATAAGGTACTTTCTGTACTCGGTGCGGATACAACAGGCAGTCGCTACCTTGAGCCTGACGGAATGTTCCCTAACCATATTCCGAACCCTGAAGACGCAACAGCTATGGCGTCAATCTGCGAGGCAGTAAAAGAGGCAAATGCCGACCTCGGCGTGATTTTTGACACTGATGTTGACCGTGGTGGAGCTGTAGATAACAAGGGCAATGAAATTAACCGTAACCGCCTTGTTGCTGTAGCGGCTGCCATTGCACTTGAGGGTAACGAGGGCGGTACTGTTGTAACCGACTCTATCACTTCTTCCGGTCTTAAGGAATTTATTGAAAACACACTCGGCGGTCAGCATTACCGTTATCGCAGAGGTTATAAAAATGTTATCGACAAAGCACTCGAACTCAATGCACAGGGTATCAATTGTCCGCTCGCAATTGAAACTTCAGGTCACGCTGCAATGAAAGAAAACTATTTTCTTGATGACGGCGCATATCTCTGCACCAAGATAATTATTAAAGCGGCTCAATTGCGCAAAGAGGGCAAAGAGCTTGACGAACTTACTGCGGCGCTTAAAGAACCTGTTGAAAGTAAAGAAGTCAGATTCAAAATTCTTGAGTCCGATTTCAGAGCCTGCGGCGAAAAGATTATTAATGACCTTACCGAATATGCAATGGCGCAGAACGGCTGGAATGTTGCAAACGATAACCGTGAGGGTATAAGAGTATCATTCGATAAGGATAACGGTGACGGTTGGTTCTTGTTAAGACTTTCAGTGCACGACCCGATTATGCCGCTCAACATTGAGAGCGACTCAGTAGGCGGTGTTGATATTATTTACAACAAACTTAATGAGTTTTTAAAGACTACAAGCGGTCTTGAGTTATAATTTAATAAAAACACAGCAGTTCCAAGGTGTATTCTTCGGAACTGCTGTGTTTTTTAATATTTAACTGTAATTTACCATATAATTTCCGTTTTCATTTATTGAAATATTTACATAAACAGTTTTTGTGGCATTGTTTTTATAATGCAATTCAAAGGTTAATGTATCTCCAAAATACTCATCAAAATTTTTGATACTGTCATACACTGTTTTTTCGGCATCGGAGTATGCTGTTCTATCCAGAATATTACTGTTATAATCGGGTTCTTTCTTACCGGTTATAGACAGAATTTCTGTTGAAAATTTTTCGCAGGTGGGTCGCCATGTTATGAAACCGTTGTCTGAAATTTTAATATTTTCAAATGATTTTTGACCTGAAAAAACGGATGAATCACTTTGATAAGATATGCAATTATTTTTTACTGTTACATTATAATATTCAACAGCATCGCTTGAAATGGAAAATTCGATACTGTCGGGCGATATATCAAATAAATCTTGTTTAATGATATTTCCGCTATAAGAAGTATCTCTTTCATCGTAAGGTGAACCGTCTGATTTAAAATCAACGGTATAAGTAATTGCATGAATACCCGTGTTGCTGTCAAGTAAAGTCTTTACAGGACTTAATAAAACCTTTTGCTTTGAATTTTCACTGTTCTCTGATAAGACTTTAGGTAGGGAGTAAATGTGAAAGTCAGAACTGCTGTTAGTTGTACTTAAAACTTCGGAATTATTGACCGGCTTATTAAAATTATTTTTATATATGACTGCATAAGTAACGGATACCGCACATAAACAGGCTACAAGGCTTGCCCATATAATAATTTTTTTGCTTTTGGGTTTATAAACCAAAGAAGATGCAATTATGTTTTCGTCAATATTGCTGATTGAATTATATAAGATTTCATCATTGCTTTTTTTCATAGAAATATGCCCTCCTTTTCGAGTGCCTGTTTTAAATTGTTTCTTAATCTGAAAAGTTTGCCTGAAAGTTTGTTTGAAGATGTGTTCCATTGCTTTGCAATGCTTTTTACAGATTCTCCTTGCCAATACCTCAATATAAATAAAGCCTGTTCTTTTTTACTCAGAGTTAATAACCATTTATTAATTATTGGTGTAATTTCTTCAAGTTCATATTCGGTGTCTGTCTGTGGTACTGATAATATATCTTCCATTTCGCTGAAAAGAATTTCAATACCTGCGTTTCTTTTTTGAGTATGGTTTTTCTTCCATATATCAAGTGCAATATTCCTTGTGATTTTGCCTATGTATGCCTTAAAATTTTCAGGGTTATTAGGCGGAATTGAATTCCATATTTTAAGGTAAGTATCATTTTCACATTCATCGGTATCTTCATTATTTGATAGAATGTTATATGCTATTTTTCGACAAAAAGAACTGTACTTGATTTTTGTTTCTTTTATAGATTGTTCCGATCTTGAAAAGTACAAATCAATTATTTGTTTGTCATTCAATTAAATCCCTCCTTTTTAACTTTCATATATATAGACGATATAATTATAAAAATATTCGTGAGCAATTTATATTTTAACATTATTATATCAAAATATTAAAAGTTACACAAAAAACAACAGCTTGACTTTGGTCGAGCTGTCAGCCTTTTTAAAGGCTTGCGCCGTTGTGTTCAAGCCGCTTAATATTGAGAGTGATTCGGTAGGCGGTGTAGATATTATTTACAACAAACTTAATGAGTTTTTAAAGACTACAAGCGGTCTTGAGTTATAATTTAATATTATTGTAAATTCAGCAGTTTCAAAGCATTGCCTTTGAAACTGCTTTTGTTTTTTATTGTTTTGCGGCTTGAACATAACGGTGAGAGATTTTAATAGGCTGTTCAAAATTTTTATTATATAATCTGAAAAAAGTCCTTGACATATAATACTATGTGATGTATAGTATTATGCAAAGGGAGGTATAATATGGATGTTCAGCTGAAACGAGGACTTTTGGACATATGCGTGCTTGCCGCTATAAAAAACAAAGATTCTTACGGTTATCAGATTATAAAAGATATGAAACCGTATGTGGAAATATCCGAATCAACTTTGTATCCGATTTTAAGAAGATTGGAAACCGCTCAAATGCTTACCGTCAATAAGGTAGAGTATAACGGACGGTTACGCAAGTATTATCATATTACACAACAGGGATTAAGCAGAATAGAAGATTTTAAAAATGAGTGGCACGAGATAGTATCAATTTATCGGTTTATCATAAAGGAGGAAAATGATGATGAGTAAACAGGAATTTCTTGGGGCATTGTATAACGGTTTATCGGGATTGCCGAAAGAAGATATAGAAAATTCGGTTCAGTTTTACAGTGAAATGATTGACGACAGAATGGACGAGGGTATGACAGAAAATGAGGCTGTTGAAGATATAGGCTCGGTAAACGAAATTATACAGCAAATTTTATCGGAATCTTCATTGCCAAAATTGGTTAAAAGAACAGTCAGCAAAAAACACGATTGGAAGGTGTGGGAAATAGTATTGCTCGCAGTAGGATCTCCCGTTTGGTTTCCTCTGCTTTTAACCGCAGTAGTTATTGTTCTGACTGTTTACATAGTTATATGGTCTGTGGTTTTGTCTTTTTATGCGGCTGATTTCAGTTTGGCGGTAAGCGGAATTTTTACATTGGTAAGTACAGTGGCATATGCTTTTACCTCAAATGCAAATATATTTGAAATGCTCGTGCTGCTTGGCGGAGCTTTTGTATGTGCGGGTTTGTCAATACTGTCGTTTTTCGGAATTAATCAAATTACAAAAGGAATGGTATTTGTCAGTAAAAAAATATGGATTTGGATAAAATCCTTGTTTATAAGAAAAGAGGAAGTATAATGAAGAAATCAAAGAAGATACTGATAACGGTAGCTATAATTCTTGTAGCGGTTGGAATGATTTGCGGATTTTGCGGTATATACAGTCTTGGATTTAATTTTAATGAAATCAGCACATCAGATTTTGTAACGCATACTTATACTGTTGAAGACGATTTTACAAATATTATAATAGAGGACGCGGAAAGCAATATAAATTTTTATAAATCAAATGATGATAAATGTCGGGTATTGTGTGATGAACGGGAAAAAGTTACTCACACTGTTGTAAACGAAAACAATACATTAACAGTCCGTGTGAAAGATGAACGCAACTGGTTTGAGCGTATTAATATCGGATTTTTTGTTGCGGATATGAGGGTTTCGGTTTATTTGCCGAAAAACAAATATGATTCTTTGAATGCAGCTTCAATGAGCGGAGATATTGATGTTGCAAACGAATTTACTTTTGATAATGCAAAGGTCGGCAGTATCAGCGGCGATGTAAGTGTAAAAGCCGATGTAAAACAAGAACTTAATATTTCATCAACAAGCGGAGATGTTTATGCGGAGAATTTAAATTTGAAAAAATTTAATGCCGAGTCTACAAGCGGAGATGTAATTATAAATAATATTTCGGCAACCGAGTGCATTAATGCAAGTTCTGTAAGCGGTGAGATTGACTTGTCAAATGTAAAAGGCAAAGAAATTTTTGCGAATACAATCAGCGGCGGAGTTATGCTTGCCGATACGGTTGCAAGCCAAAAGCTTAAAGCAAACAGCACAAGCGGAGAGATAGATTTGAAAAGATGTGACGCAAAAAATATTGTACTTGATACCGTAAGCGGCGAAATATCGGGAACATTGCTAAGTAATAAACAATTTATTACCGAAACAACCAGCGGCACGGTAAATGTACCGCAAAGCGTTTCAAACGAAGAGTGCCGAATAACCACGGTAAGCGGAGATATTTATATCAAAATTGCAGATCAGTAAAAAACAACAGCTTGACTTTGGCCAAGCTGTCAGCCTTTTTAAAGGCTTGCGCCGTTGTGTTCAAGCCGCCAAACAGCAGGCTGTTCGGCTGTCGTTAGATTGTGAAAATGAAAGTATTTGTGGGCGTTGCCCACACCCACAACCTTTGAAAAGGTTGACCAAACT
>ERZ773224.419-NODE-419-length-60667-cov-11.625223_pt1 | contig 60667 bp, 45 predicted proteins | sample MGYA00580526_ERZ773224 | MGnify/ENA primary metagenome ERZ773224 (study PRJEB29015, sample SAMEA2737743) | human gut metagenome | biome: human gut; feature: human-associated habitat; material: faeces | place: China | collected 2012 ... | reverse complement strand
ATAAATATTACTCCAATTATTAGCCACATTGCTAATGTTTTAATTCCGTTTTTCATTTGATTCCTCCTTGGCTCTTAATATATTGATTTTATAACACATAAATTTTTCTTTTGCAATACTTTTTTATATGTCTTTTTTATTACAATTTTGCATGTTTCAAGACCTACTACGGATGGTTTATTTTGCCTTTTTACTATTTTTTACAAATTTTAATTTTTTTGATTAATAAAATATATTTTATGGTTTTTTACCAATATTTTTATATTTTTGTTAGGTGTTAAAAATTTATTTCCCACATTATTTTCACATAATTTAATTATATCTTCTATATGTATCTTGTACACACCTTGGGTATTGCCCATAAGCCTTGTTATAGTATATAGCAAAATTTTAGATTTTATTACTTTTTCTTCTAAATTAAATTTTTTTAAATTCAAAATTATCTCTTTTTCTTCTTCCCCTAAGCATAAATCATTATATTTCTCTTTGACTATATTTTGAATAAAGTCATCATCTTCTTTTACCAACTCTGAAAGTCTTGTAATTGTTTCAACAATATTTGAATTAAATTCTTTTTTTATATAAGGAATTACAATATTCCTTACTTTGTTTCTTGTATATACATTTTCAAAATTTGTTTTGTCAATCCTTGGGTTTAAGTTATTTTTTTCACAATAATTTTCAATTTCTTCTCTTTTACAATTTATAAGTGGCCTTATATATTTATTATTTTTTATAGGTTCTATACCCTTAAGTCCTGAGACTCCAGTTCCCCTTAGAATATTCATAATTATTGTTTCCGCACTATCATTTTTATTATGAGCAATTGCAATTTTATTAGCCCCTACTTTTTTGGCAACTTCATCAAAAAATTCATACCTTACAAATCTTCCTGCCTCTTCAGTCCCCATTTTATTATTATTAGCAAACTTTTCAACATCTATACTTTTAGAAAAAAATTCAATACCATTTTTCTCACAATAATCTCTAACAAATGCTTCATCCTCACAAGCCTCTTTACGAATCATGTGATTAACATGTGCAACAAATATTGCCATCGGTTCCGGGTTTGTTTGGCAATTTATTGCCACTGGTTCCGGGTTTAATTGGCAATTTTTGTTCTTTATTTTATTTAAAATATCTAACAAGCATATAGAATCTGGCCCTCCAGATACTGCCACAACAATTCTGTCCCCTCTTTGTATTAAATTATACTTTTGTATTGTTTCAAATACTTTTTTTTCTAAGTTGTCCAAATTATTCCCCCCTTTTTATTTTTCTTAATTTTTCCCTACTTATTCCAGTTTCTTGTTCAATCATTCTAAGTGAAACGTTATGCTCTATATTGGCCTTTTTTATAAGTTCTAATAATATTTTTCTATTTTTTGATAACTGTAAATTATCAATGTTGTATTTTTCATATATGTCATTTATAATCCTTTTACATATATCAATTTTATCTTCTTCCTCATTTTCCATAAAAACAAACTCTTCTTTATCTTCGCCATTTGACATCTTAAAGTTTATAAAATTTCTAACACTTTTTTCTATTATCGAGTCTGATTTAAACATATTAAATTTATAACTTGAATATTTGTAATTTTCCGGTTTGTTACATATGTGTGCTTTTACGGGATTATTGTGTATATATTCTATACATTTTAACAAATGTGCTCGTGACATAATTGGCTGTGCCTTGTATCTATCACGAAATACATACCCTACCCTTTCATGTTTTTTGTTGTAATATTTTGCATATTTCAAATTAGCTTTATGCATAAACTTGGTTAATTCTTCCTCATCTTCTACATATATCAGAAAATGAGCATGGTTATACATCATGCAATATGATAATATTTGTAAATCAAATTCTTCTTTTGTTTGTTTAATTAGCTTTAAATACTCTTCCGCTTCTATTGAAGTTTCAAAAATTGGTTCTTTATTTATTCCTTGTACCATAATGTGAAAAAAGGGAGTATTTATATATTTTTTAGGTGTTCTCGACATTGTTTCCTCCTTTAGATTTCCCCTTTATATAAATAACCCCTTATTATAATTTTCCATTATTAACATTACATTTATTGTATTATATATTATGTTTACATTTTTGTCAATCTTAAATTTAACCACAACTTATTGTTTTTGCATTGTTATAAACATAAAATTAATTACCATCTGTCAACTTATTGCCAATCAAACCCGGAACCAGTGGCAATAAATTGCCATTTAAACCCGGAACCGTGGCAATTTTTAATCATCAAATCTTCTTTCCAGATTGACAAATTTTGTATAACTTCCTAGCCATAACAGTTCTGCGGTACCTAATGAACCTCCTCTGTGTTTTGCAATTATTACTTCTGCTATATCTTTTTTCTCGCTTTCAGGATTATAATAATCATCTCTATATAAAAACATTACTAAGTCTGCGTCTTGTTCTATAGCTCCAGATTCACGAAGGTCTGATAGCATTGGCTTATGGTCTGGTCTTTGTTCTACAGCTCTTGATAATTGTGATAATGCAATTACTGGAACTCCTATTTCTTTTGCCAAGATTTTTAATGACCTACTTATTTCAGAAATTTCTTGCTCACGGCTTCCATTTCTTTTATTACTTCCTTGCACTAATTGAAGATAATCTATTATAACTAATCCTATGTTTTTTTCAAGTTTTAATTTTCTACATTTTGCTCTAATTTCCATTACAGAAATTCCTGGTGTATCATCTATATATATTTCCGCCTCAGAAAGTGGGCCAATTGCTTCTGCTAATTTTACCCAATCATCATCATCTAGCTTTCCTGTTCTAACTTTATTACTATCTACCATCGCTTCACTACATAATATTCTGTTTACCATTTGCTCTTTTGACATTTCTAGGCTAAATATTGCAACTGGAACTTTAGCCTTTAATGCTGCATTTGTTGCGATATTTAATACAAATGCTGATTTTCCCATGGCAGGTCTTGCTGCTATTAATATTAATTCTGATCCATGAAATCCTGCAGTTTTATTATCAAGTTCAGTAAATCCAGATGGAACACCTGTTATGTGCTGTTTTCTATTGTAAAGTTCTTCTAATTGAGTAAAGCTTTCAACTAAAACATCTTTTATTGGTGTATAACCTTTTTGATTTTTATTTTGAATAACATTAAAAATCTTTTTTTCTGCACCTTCCATTATGTCTTCTACATTTTCTGTCCCATCATAGCCTAAATCTATTATTTCATTTGCAGTTCTTATTAAACTTCTTAATGTTGATTTTTCCTCAACTATTTTTATATATTTAGAAACATTTGCTGTTGTTGGCACTTTTTCTGGTAAATCTGCCAAATATTCAAGTCCCCCGACTTGTTCAAATTTTCCCATTGATTCAAGCTCTGCTTTTACTGTAATAATATCAATTGGCTCTGATCTACTATATAAATTAAGTATTGCTACATAAATTAATCTATTATCTTCTCTATAAAAATCCTCTTCTTTTAAGGTTTCAATTGCTGAAGCAACAGCTTCTTTATCTGTTAGCATACTTCCTATAACAGCCTGTTCAGCTTCTATATCATGTGGTGGTACTTTTCCTAATTCCATTGTTTTTCCTCCATTTTATGTATTAATATACATTATGATATTACGTCTATTTTTAGTTTTCCAATTACACCCTCATATAATTTTATTTCAACAGTTCTTACCCCTAAGGTTTTTATTGTTTCTTTTAAGTCTATTTTCTTTTTATCTATTTTGATATTGTAACTTTTTTCTAAATTTTCTGCAATTTCCTTAGATGATACTCCACCAAAAATTTTTCCATTTTCTCCTGCTTTTACTTGAATCTTCAATTGTATTTTAGCCATTTTATCTGCTATTTTTTTTGCAGCTTCCTTTTCTTGTTCTTTTTGATATTCTTTAGACTCGTTTTTTGCTTTTAATTTTGATAAGTTTTCTGCATTTGCCTCTACTGCTAAATTTTTTGGAAATAAGAAATTTCTTGCATAGCCATCTGATGCGTTTATAATTTCATCTTTTTTTCCAACACCTTTTATGTTTTCTTTTAAAATCACCTTCATTTTGGTATAATCTCCTTCCGTTATGTTAAATTATTGCAAATATTTGCAATTTTAGCTTTTAAAATTTTTTAGTTCAATTTATTATTAGCCCCTATTGCATTTTATTGCCAACTAAACCCGGAACTATGGCAATTTATTGCCATTTAAACCCGGAACCGTGGCAATTTTTATGGTAATATTTCTGTAAAGTATTCATTTATTCTTATTATTAGTTCTTGTTTTACTTCTGCCATTGTCATTCCTTCTACTTGTGCTCCTGCAAGGGTAATATGTCCTCCGCCTCCGTAGTTTTTCTAATATTACTTGTACATTTATATCTCCTATTGAACGTCCACTTATGCATATTCTCTTGTCTTCCATATACCCTAAGACAAATGATGCAGTTATATCACTAATTGTAAGTAATTCGTCTGCTGCTTTTGCACATACTATACTTGCGTCTTTTGTTTTTTCTTTGTTTATTGATATTGCTATTGTATCATTTACTATTTCTGCTCTTTTTACTATGTCTGCTATTTTATTAAAACTTTCTAAGTCACTTTGGAACCATTTTTTTACACGTATTATATCTACTCCGCATCTACGTAAATATGCGGCTGCTTCAAATGTCCTTACACCTGTTTTAAATGTAAAGTTTTTAGTGTCCATCATAATTCCTGCATATAAACTTTCCGCTTCTATTGTTTTTAGGTCTACCTTTTGTGTTGCATATTGTAGTAATTCTGTTACAAGTTCTGCTGCTGATGATGCATATACTTCTTGGAACATAAGTGTTGCATTTTCTATAAAGTCTGCACTTCTTCTATGGTGGTCTATTATTACTACTTTAGGACATTTTTCTAGTATTTCTTCTGATTCCACATAGTTTTTCTTGTGAGTATCTACTACTATTAATAATGTATCTTCATCTATATTTTCTAATGCAACTTCTTTACTAATTAATACATCTTCATATTCTTCTTCTTTTGCTAATACTTCTTTAAAACTATCTAATGCTGAGGCATTTTCACTGTCTATTATATAACCATTTTTATTCATATTTTTTACAAATCTGTACATCCCCATTGCTGAGCCTAATGCGTCTATATCAGGATTTGTATGCCCCATTATTAATACTTTGCTTGATTCTTGTATTAAATTTTCCAATGCATGTGCTACAACTCTTGCCTTTACTTTAGTTCTTCTTTCTACTTCTTGTGTTCTTCCACCAAAGAATTTATATATATCATTTTCTCTAATAACCGCCTGGTCTCCACCTCTACCAAGTACTATGTCCATTGCAGTTGTTACTGATTTATACTTATCTTTTTGTGTTGCTCCTTCATTTGAAATTGCTATACTTAGTGTTAATTGAACTTTGCTCTTTAAATCTATTTCTTTAATTTTATCTAATATACTAAATTTGTCCTCTTTTATTGCTTTTAGATGCCTTTGTTCAAAAAAACATATATATCTATCTCTTTCAGACTTAACGAGTACTCCATCCCATTTATTTATCCATTCATAAATATATTTATCAATTTCTGCCTTACATTGTGCAACTTCTTCACTTTCTAGTAATTGAAATGTTTCTTCATAATTGTCTACCATTATCATTCCAATACATGTTTTAGAATTTTCATATTCTTCTTGTAATTTACATTTTTCTGTTTCATCTAAAAAATATAAAACCATCATATATTCTTTTTTGTTTTTCTTTTCTTTATTTCTTGAATTAACAAATTTGCCATATACTCTGTATATTTTTTTATCTATTTTTATTTGTTTTTGTATTGTTTTATCCTTGTTAACTTGTTTTTCATTTTCTATTTGAGCTTTTATATCATATACTAGTTCATCAATATAATCATTTACATCTATATGTTGAAATTCTGTAACAAAACTTGAACTTTTCCATACTATATTTCCATTTGTCTCTAATATTAATAATGGAAATGGTGAATTTATTAAACTGCTTTTAGCAGTACTATCTACTGTTAATGTTAAGTCTTGGAGCGTTTCTGATATCTCACTTTTTCTTTTATTATTTGCAAAATATGTATACCCTATTATTGCTGCAAATATTAAAATTGATGGTAATATTAAATTGTTAAATTGTATTGATATAAATAATAATAATAAAAATATTATTACTAAATATATTTTTGTTCTTGATACTAAATTATCAAAAACTTTTCTATTTGTATTTTGCATATATTTTTTGTATGGTTATTTATTGTTTTATAACCATACTCCTCCCTTTTATATATTTTATACCTATTATATTTTACCCTTAAATAGGCATTTTGTCAAGGAATCTAACCTTTAATAGGTTGTAAATTAAAATTCAAAAAGGAACTTAATTTATACTGTTTAACTTTTTTGCTTCAGTACATTTTTTAAGTTCCCTTACTTTACTTTTATATTATTTTTTACTTTTTGTGGTCTTTGATTTTTTTGCAGTTTTTCTTCTAGTTTTTGGTTTTGTTTCACTTTTTATGTTTTTTGCTTCTTCTGGATCCCACTTTTCACCTTTTTTAGGCTTATTCCATGAAATATAATCACATGATGTAGGATTATTTTCACATATGTAATAATTTTTTCTCCTTTTTGTTTTTCTAACTTGAACTGTACCACCACATTTTGGGCATGGTACATCTATAGTTTCTATTATAGGTTTTGCATTTTTACATTCTGGATAACCTGGGCATGCCAAAAATTTACCATATTTACCATATTTATATACCATCATTCTTCCACATTTTTCGCATGGTACATCAGATACCTCATCTACTAATTCAACATGTTCTAATTCTTTTTCTACTTTATCTAGTTCTATAGAAAATGGTCCATAAAAATCTCTTATCATTTTTTTCCATTCAGCTTTTCCTTCTGATATTTCATCAAATTCATTTTCTATTTTTGCTGTAAATTCTACATTTATAACATCTGTAAAATTTTCTGTAAGTAATTTATTTACTATTTTTCCAAGTTCAGTTGGCATTAGTTGTTTTTGAACTTTTTCTATATATCTTCTTTCTAGAATAGTTGTTATTGTTGGTGAATAAGTACTTGGTCTTCCAATTCCCTTTTCTTCTAATGCCTTTACTAAACTCGCTTCTGTATACCTTGCAGGTGGTTCTGTAAAACTCTGTTTTGGATCTAGTTCAATTAATTTTTCTATGTTTCCCTCTTCTAACTCTGGAAGCATTCCATCTTCTACGACCTCTTTTGCATCTGTTCCTTCTACATATAAAGTCATAAATCCTTTAAATTTTATTGCTTGTCCATTTGCTTTAAAGTCATATTCATTTGCTTTTATATTTACTGCCATTGTGTCATATATAGCATTTGCCATTTGGCTTGCCATAAACCTATTATAAATAAGTTTATATAATTTGTATTGATCTTTTGTTATTACATCTTTTATATCTTCTGGATTAACATCTATATATGTTGGTCTTATTGCCTCATGTGCATCTTGAGCTTCCTTATTTGTTTTATAATATCTATTTTCATAGTATTTTTCCCCATAATTTTTTACGATGTATTCTTTTGCTGCTGCTCTTGCTACATCAGAGATTCTTGTAGAATCTGTTCTCATATATGTAATTAAACCTACTGTTCCCTTTTCTGGAATCCTTACACCTTCATACAATCCTTGTGCAACAGACATAGTTTTCTTAAGAGTAAATCCAAGTTTTCTTGATGCTTCTTGTTGCATTGTACTTGTTGTAAATGGTGGTGCTGGTGTTCTTTTCTTTTCCCCTTTTTTAACTTCACTTACAATGTATTTTGCATTTTTTATTCCTTCTAATACCTCGTCTGTTTCTTGTTTTGAATGTATTTCTAATTTTTTTCCATTCTTACCATAAAATCTGGCTTCGAATTGTTTTTTAGTTTTTTCATCTTTTAACTTAGCATATATATTCCAATACTCTTCTGGTTTAAAGCCTTCTATTTCATTTTCTCTATCTACAATTAATTTAACAGCAACAGATTGAACTCTTCCTGCTGATAAACCTCTTTTTACCTTTTTCCATAGCAATGGGCTCATTTTATATCCAACAATTCTGTCTAATACTCTTCTTGCTTGCTGCGCATCAACAACATTCATATCTATATTTCTTGGTTCTTTTATTGCTTTTTGAACTGCATTTTTTGTTATTTCATTAAATGTTACTCTTGATATTTTACTTTTTTCATCTTTAAGAATATATGCCAAATGCCAAGCTATTGCTTCTCCTTCACGATCAGGGTCAGTTGCAATATAAACTTTTTTGGCCTGTTTTGCATCTTTTTTTAAAGATTTTATTAAATCTCCCTTTCCTCTAATATTTATATATTCTGGTTCAAAATCATGTTCAATATCAACACCTAATTTTGACTTAGGCAAATCTCTAATATGTCCCATAGATGCAACAACCTTAGTACTTCCACCTAAGAACTTCTTTATTGTATTCGCCTTTGCAGGTGATTCCACTATTACTAATTTATCTGCCATTTTTTCCTCCGTTTATTATTTATAGTTTTCTTATAGTATTCTAGACTACTTTTATTTAATTTGCAAGCTTTAACCATAAAATTATACAATTTATTTTTGCTAAGTTACAATTCATTAGTTTAATTATATATTTAAAAAACAAGTTTTGGCTATTTTAGAACATATAACTAAACTAATTAACTAATACTTTTATATCATTATTTCTTTAGCATAGTCACAAATTACATCTTCAAGACCTATAGGTGTTACATAATTTTCTTTTAACATATTTAAAACTTGATTTACTCTTTTTTCATCATTAGTTAGATATTTTATTTCCTTTTCTTCTATTATTTTTTCTTTTGTTTTATATTCAGTTTTTACAATACATATTCCAAATTTTGCTTTATTTTCTTTTAGTATTTCATCTTCATTTATTCTTTTGTAATACTCTAACTTTATTGGATGATATATTCCTGCTTCACTTAACATTTCTTCTTTAATAAAATTTCCTCCAAAAAAAGTTTTCACTTTTGTTTCCCCCTCTTTTCACTATTTTTTTACTATATATCTAAATATGGGGTTTGGCAAGCTTTTTTCGTCGCGCCTTTCGACAATTGATTTTGGATTATTTTATATTATTTCTTTATTCTACATTTTTTGATATTATATGTCACTTAATGAAAAAAATCGCACAAAAAATGAGTGAAAGTATTTCACTCATTTTTCATTTAAACATTTTTATATTTATTATATTTTATATATGAAACTATTCCTACTACAATTAATGCTCCACCCAATATATATATCCATTGTGTTACTCCTGTTTTTGGTAAAGAACTATTTGTTGTTTTTGTGTTGTCTGTTACTGAAGTTGATGTTGTATTTTTATTTGTGTTTTGAGTATTTGAGTTATTTATTGTATTTTCTTTTTGTTCTTGATTGCTATTGTTATTATTGCTACTGTTATTAGAATTATTATTACTGTTGTTGTTATCACTACCATTATTACTGGGATCATTTTTGTTATCATCTTTATTATCATTATTATCATTGTTGTTATCTTTATTGTCATCATTTTTATTGTCATTGTTATTATCATCTTTGTTGTCATTATTTCCTGAATTATCTGCATTTGAAATTGTCAATTTTAAATTTGCTGATTCTTCTATTGTTTCATCTTCAAATCCATCTGATACAGATATTTCTTTAAATGCAACATTTATATCTCCAGCTTCCACTTCTTCTTTTACTTTAAATGTTAATTCAGCTATTTCTTGTGGAGTTGATGTTAGATTTCCTCTGTCAATAGTTATACTTCCATTTTCTGTATTCCATGTTGTTGTCCATCCATTGTATGTTGAATCATTTGTTGTTATAGGTTCTAATTTATCTGCATCAAAATCCATTTTTCCTTCTACTACTGCTATTCCATCTGCTTGTTTTGTACTTTCTAAATATATATATACTTTTATTTCACTATTTGGAGTTATTTTACTTTCTTTTACTTTTAAAGATATTTTAGTTGCTGTACTTTCTTCATCATTTTGCGTATTATCTGCATTTGAAACTATAGTACATTGAAATATAACTAAAAATGTTAATAATATAATAGATATACCTTTTATAAATTTTTCCATCTTTTTCTCTCCTTTGTATCATATTACAACTTTATTATATATTTTTTTATAAACAAAATCAATATATTTTTAAATTTGTAATATAATTGTAATATAAAAGCAGAAAACATTTTTTACTTTGTTTTCTGCTTTATTTTTTTATTCAGTATAATCTGCAAGTCCTACTTTTATTAATCTCATTTGTACTAAGTCTGTTCCTGTTATTTTTCCGTCATTATTTATGTCTGCTGCTTTTTCATATGCTCCTTTTAGTTCATATTTTCCTACTCTGCTAAATCTCATTTGTACTAGGTCTGTTCCTGTTAATTTTCCATCTCCATTTAGGTCTCCTACTACTATTATTGTATATGTTTTTCCGTCTACTTTTACTGTACTTGCTGTTGTTACTATTTTTCCTTCTTCTATTTCATTTCCTTTTTTATCATATACTTCATATGTACTTCCTGCTACTACTGCTTTTACCTTTTCTATAAAGTCTTCTACTTTTGTTTCTGGTTTTACTTTTGTTATATATTCTCCTGCTAGTACATATTCACTCTTTTCGTCTTTTCCTAATTTAAATGCATAATATTCACTATAACTTACACTTTCATTTCCTATTTTGTCTTTTGCATATACAAATAAGCTATATATTCCTTCTATGTTTTCTGGACTTGGTATTTCTTCTCCATTACTAAATGTTTTTCCTTCTCCCATTTTTTCTTTTAGCTGCTCTATTGTTTTTTCTGCTTTTTGGAATTCGTTGTATTCTTCTACACTTTCAAATTTTACCCATCTGTATTTTAATGTACTCTTTTCTACTCCTGCTTCATCTACTACTGTTGGTCTTACTTTTATTTTTTCTATACTTTCTTTTGAACCATTTTCTCCATTTTCTGTGTTTTCATATGTTACTTTTGGTCCTTCTTTGTCTATTGTTACTACATATTCTTCTGTCTCTTCACTTATCAATTCTACTTCTTTGGCTTCTTTTCCTTCTTCTGTTACATCTAGTAATTTTGCTATACTTCTGAATTTTACTACTGTTTTTCCTTCGTCTTTTATTGTTATTTTTCCTTGTATTTCTCCTTTTTGGTCTTCTTTTACTGTTGCGTCTTCCCAATTACTCCATGTTTTTCCTTCGTCTTTTGTGTATGATACTTCATATTTGTCTACTCCACTTTGTGATTTGCTGTTTTTTGCTGTTACTGTTACTTCTTTGTTTGTTCTTTCTCCATTGTATCTTACTTCTTCTTCTTTTGTTCCTACTATTTGTTTTTTGCTTCCTTCTATTTCTGGTTTACTTGGGTTTTCGTTGTCTATTTTATACATTTCAGAAATTATCATTGTGCTATTTCCTAATTTGTCTTCTCCATATACTATTAAGTGGTATATTCCTGTTTTTCCTTCTGGTGTTGCTATTACTCCTCCTTCTGCCTTTCCTTCTTCTACATATATTCCTTGTTGCTCTAATTCTTTTATTACCTCTTCTTTTAATAGCATTTTTATGTATTCTTCTTTTGTTATTTGTTTTTGTGTTGGTGTTCCTTCTTCTTTTCCTTCTGTGTTTTCTGTGTTTGCTTTTTCTTCTGTGTTTTTATCTTCTGTGTTTTCTTTTATTTTTTCTTCTACATATTGTTTGATTTTATTTACCATTTCTTCTTTTGTTTCTATTTTTTCTGGATCATATCCTACCCATATATATTTTGTCTTTTCTTCTTGTACTCCACTTTCTTCTTCTGGTTCTGTTATTTCTACTTTTACTTTATGTTGTTTTGCATATTCACTGTTTCCGTCTGGTTTTAATTTTATTTGTGGGCCTTTTTTGTCTATTGTTATTTTATATGTTCTTGTTGCTTCATGTCCTGCATTGTCTTCGGTTTTTACTGTTATTTCATATGTTCCATGTTCTTCTATTTCTCTTTCTTCTGTTATTTCTTTTTCTATTTCTTTTCCGTCTTTTGTTATTGTATATGTGTTGCTCTTTATTCCTGATCCTGCATCATATCCATTTTTTAATTTTAGTCTTAATTTTTCTTTTGTGCATTTTCCTTCTTCTATTCCGTCTTGGTTTTCTTCTGTTTCATATTTTTCTTCTTCGTTGTTTTCTTTTATTTGTGTTATTTCTAATCTTCCTGCTATTGGGGCTTCACTGTCTTCATTTGTTTGGTTGTCTCCCTTGTTTGGCTCTTTTACTATGCTTTCATTTCCTACTTTGTCTTTTGCATATATCCATAATGTCCACACATCTCCCATGTTCTCTGGAGTTGTTATTGTTGCCTTTCCTTCTTTTAACTCTACTTTTCCTCTTACTCCATTATCTTCTATTCCGTCAAATTCTTCTTTGCTTGGCTTTGTTGACCCTCTTTTCCATACGTATTTTATTTCATCTTCTTCTAGTCCTGTTATTTCGTCTTTTATTGTTACTTCTATTTGACCTCTTTGGGCTCCTTCTTGGGTTACATCTTTAAATGTTACTTCTGGCCCTGTTTTGTCTATTGTTACCTTGTATATTGTTTTGTTTTCTACTTCTAATTCTGGTTTTTCTTTATTTACTCTTTTTGATGTTAATCTTACTTCATATTTTCCTTCTTGCGTTAATACTGCTATTTCTTTTGTTCCATATCCTACTGTCTTTCCATCTGGACCTTTTATTTCAAATGTTGTCTCTACTTCTCCATATGGGTCTTCTCCTTGCTCTGTTATTTTTATCCATACATTTTCTTTCGTTTCTATTTCTCTTTTTTCGTCTGGTTTTAACTCTTCTCCTTCTTTGCTGTTTTCTCTAAATTCTATTGTTCCTTCTTTTTCTATTTTTCCTTTTATATTAAATGTCTTACTTTTTACTACATTTACATTTCCTTCTTCATCTAATGTTTGTATCCATAATTCATATTTTCCATCATATGGTTTTGCTACTCCTGATGGTGTCTCTATTTCTACTCCTTTTTTGTATTCTTCCCAGCCTTTATTTTCTATATATCCATCTTCTGTCTCTTCTCCTTCTTTTACCCATTTGTATTTTATCCATCTGTATTTTGTTTCTTCATCTACCAATGTTACTGTTGTTCTTGCTACTCCTACTGGTTCTTCACTTCCATTTGGGTTAAATGTTATGTTTCCTGCTCCTTTATGTACTATATAGATTTCTTCTCTTTCGTTTCCTGCTTTATCTTTTGTTGTTACTACTATTTTATATGTATTATCATTGTATAATATTGTATCTTCTGTTGTTTTATCTCCTACTGCTATTTCTTTATATTCTCCATTTTCTGCTTTGTAATATACTTTATATTTTGTCTCTTCTTCTCCGCTTTCTTCTCCTTCTTTTCCTGCTCCATCTATTTTATGTATATATAATTCATCTTTTGTATATTTTCCTTCATAATATTTGTATTTGTTTCCTTTTTCGTCTGTTCCTTCTTTTATCATGTCTTCTCTTACATAATATCCTGCTTTTTCATTTCCTTCTTCTCTTGCTACCAATGGGATATATTCTTCTCCTTCTGCACTATTTTTTGTTATTCTTACTACTCCCATTTCATTTGATGATACATCTGTATCTATATTAAATGTTCCTAAAAGTTTTGATGTTATATTTCCTGCATAGTCTTTAATTTGTACAAGTAGCTTATATGCTCCTGTTCCATCTTTCTTTGTTATTGGTTGCCCACTAACACCTTTTTGCATTTGTTCTGCATTGTCACCACAAATCCACATGTATTGATAATCAAGTTTATCAGTTGGTGTTATATTATCTGTAGTTGTTACTGTTACTGTTTGACTTTGTACCCATTTTCCACTATTAGGTTCATTTCCATTATAATCAATTTGATCTATTGTTGGTTTTGTTTTATCATATATTATTTCAAATTCACACTCATATTCTTCTCCTGTAATTCCTTTTTCATCCTTATAGTCGCTAATTTTAACATATAAATTTCCTTCTTCTAATGGGCAATTTTCATTATTTTCCCCTTCTCCTATATGATATGTTGCAACATAAGTATTATCTGTACCATTAGGTCCTAAAACAGCGGCATCAACTGTTGTTTTTCCATCTGTTATTTTTACAGTTGGTAAAACACTTAATCTTGTTGAAAATTTCATACTTACAACTATTAAACTTCCATTTTTTACATATGTTATATTATCATATGTATTTCCTGTACTTTCAGAAAGTACAGCTTTTTCTATTGTTGGTTGCTCACCTGAAACAATGCTAACATTTCCTGTTTTTTTAGAATATGTGTATTTTTTATTTAAATTTCCTGCATTATCTTCAAACATATTTGTTCTTAGTATAACATCTACACTACCTTCTTCTTCTATATCTTTTAATATTATTGAATATGTAGCTCCTGTGTCTGTACTTTCTTTTTTAGTTACTTTCTTTGTTACTTTTTTTGTATTTTGTGTATTTCCAACATCTACTCTAATATTTGATGGTTTTAAAACCATGTCTTTGTTAAAGTTAGTATCTGCTAATTTTAATTCAAATTCTAACTTTGTATTTTTACTTATTTTTATTGTAGATTCATCTTTTACTTCTTTATCATCTACTTTAACTAATTTAAGTTGTGTTGCATGTGGACGTTCTGTATCTATTTTTATGGTTGATTTTACTGCCTTGTTTCCTGTTCCATCACTATTTTTATATTTATTTGCATCTATTGATACAACCTGTTCATATGATGAATTTTCTTTGCTTGTAACAACCAATTCATATCTTCTTCCACTACCTGTAAAAGATTTTATTGTTCCTTCTCCTGTTAAAGATATATCTTCTTGTTCAAATTCTGTTACATCTTCACCAAAATCTATAAGGTATTTTACTTCTGCACTATTTGTAAGTCCTCCTTCTTGAACACCTATTGGAACAATTACACTTGTTCCTTGTAATATAACAACATTTCGACCTTCATGTGCTGAATATGTATATTTTTTATTATTGTTACCTGCTTTATCTTTAAATGCTCCTGATTTTAATATAATGTCTACATTTCCTTCATCTTCTATATTAGTAAGTTTTATTGTATATGTTGCTCCTTCATCAGTACTTTCTTTTTTTGTTACTTCTGGAACAATATTTACATTAGTTTTTGTTCCTACATTTATTTGGAAATTTTCTGCTTTTAAATCAACATCTTTGTCAAAATTAGTATCTTTTATTTTTAATTCATATTCTAATTTTGTATCTTTTGTAATACGAACTGTTGCATTTTCATCTGTAAAGTCATTTCCATCAACTTTAACTAATTTAAGTTGTGTTGTATATGGATTTTCTGTATCTACTTTTATTGTAGATTTCGCAGCTTTATTTCCTGCACCATCACCATCTTTGTATTTATTTTCATCTATTGAAACTACTTGTTCATATGCTGAATTTTCTTTGCTTGTTACAACTAGTTTATATGAACTTCCACTTCCTGTAAATGATTTTATTGTTCCTCCTGTTACTGTTATATCTTCTTGCTCAAATTCTGTTGCACCTTCACCTAAATATATGTCATATGTTATTGTTGCTTTATTTGTAAGTTTTCCTTCTTCAACTCCTCTTGGATTTATTACATTTTTTGTTACTGTTGATACTATTTCTTTTCCTTCATGTTTAGAATATGTATATACAGCATTTTTGTTTCCAGCACTATCTTTTAATGCTCCTGATTTTAAAATAAGATTTACATTTCCTTTTTCTTGTATATTAGATAGAATTACTGTGTATGTAGCGTCTTTTGTTGTGCTAGATTTTGTTTTAACACTTATGTCTGCTTTATTTGTGTCTTTTGTATCTCCAACATTTATTTGGAAATTGTCTTTTGTTAATTCAGTGTCTTTCTTATAATTTTTGTCTTTTATTTTTAATTCAAATTCTAACTTTGTTGATTTATCTACATATACTAATTTATCTTCATTTGTAATTTCTTTTCCATTTACTTTAACCAATTTAAATGAAGCTAATTGTGGATGTTCTGTATCTATTTTTATTGTAGATTTTGCAGTTTTATTTCCATTTCCTGCTGCATCTTTACATACATTTGCTGCAATTGACACAACTTGTGTATATACTGTTTTGTCTTTGCTCTCAACAACTAATTTATATTCACTTCCACTACCTGAAAAATCTTTTTTTGTTCCACTTTTTACAGTTATATCTTCTTTAGTAAATCCTGTTACATTTTCAGAGAATTTTATGTTGTAGGTTATTTTACTTTTGTTTGTTAATGCCCCTTCTTTAACTCCAGATGCTGTAATTGTACATGTTGGTGCTGTTGTGTCTTTAGCTGGTGAATCATCCTTATTTTCTGGTTTAACATTTATATCTATAGAATCTGAAACCTCTTTTCCATCATTTCCTTTCACATAAAGTGTTACTTTTGTTGTACTAATTGCCTTTTTTCCCTCTATTGAAATATATGGACTGGCTACTATTCCTACATTAGGGATTGCTCTTACATAATTATCATCATACTCAATCCTGCTAAGTTTTGCATTATCAACTCTAAAAGAAACTTGAATAATTTCTCCAACTTTTACCGTAGCACGATCTACTACAAAGCTTATACTTCCCTTTGCAGCATTACTTTTTATTGTATCTTCTGCTTTTAAGCTTGTCTTAGAAACATTTTCTCCATTATTAGTATTAACCATGTTTATTGTAACAAATGTTCCAACAACCATTGCTGCAACTATCGCTAATACCAAAATTAAACTTATTCCTTTTTTTCCTTTTTTCAACATAACCTTCACCCTATTTCCTTTCTCATATTGGTTAAAACATTTCATCTAAATCGTACAACAGCTACTTTATAAAGTCAATCTACTTTTTTATTGTTCATATTTGTTCTTGTATTTTATCTTTAGGGATGCTCACATAAGCATTATTCTTACGTTTTTGTTAAAGTTAAATTACATTTTTGTTACATAAAATATTTAGTTCTTCTTTTTGCTTAGGGATAAAGTATTTTAACAGTAATTATCCCCCGGCTTAACCGGGGGCTTTTTACTCATAACGCCTAAAAGGCTATGTTACAAGCAGAGCCTCAAGGCTCATAGCTGTTCCGACGCATGCGTCTCTTATGACCCGTTAAACGGGTCTTTATATTCTTTTATTGATATTTGATCATACATCATATCTTCTTGCAATTGATTTCTTACATATTTGCATTTTTACCAACCGTGTCTACATAGTATCCACGGCACCAAAAACTTCGTTGGCCAAATTTGTATTTCAAATTTGACCACCTCTGGAAAATTATGAGGCTACTTTTGCCCTTTAATATTCCCATATATTTTGATACTGACAATTTGGGTGATATTTCCACAAACATATGGACATGATCTGAGCAAACTTCCGCCTCTATAATTTTCACTTCCTGCCAATCTGAAATATCTCTTAATATTTTTCCAATTTCTAACCTTTTCTGTCCATAAAAAATTTTTCTCCTATATTTAGGCGTAAATACTATATGATATTTGCAATTCCATTTTGTATGTGATAAACTTGACATTGTATCATATGTAGTACTTTCTTCTTTAGTTTTCTTACTGAATATACTATTCATGATACGCAACTCCTTTCATTTATTTTATCATTTATGCGTCGAAACATATTGATATTATAACATGAAAGGAGTTGCTTTGCTACAAAGCTAAAGCCTACTATACTACCGGCACAGCCGGAAGTTTATTTAACAACAAAAAACATATAATCAAAATTGATTATATGTCATTTTTTATTTTATTTTTCTTTTTTGCATTTTATAAGAAATCTTACTAACCAAACCAGTTGGAGCAATCTTAGCTCCTATTTTTGCACATTTTATGGAAAAACCTGGAACAATATAAAATTTATTTTTCTCTAATTTTTTTATAGCATATTTTGCTACATATTTGCTACTTAACCCCTTAATGCTAAATTCAACATCAGCTACATTATTAAAATTTGTATCAACTGGTCCTGGGCACAAAATACTTATTTTAACATTTGATTTTTCTTTTTTTAATTCTTCTCTAATTGCTTCACTAAGCCTTACAACATATGCCTTTGTTGCATAATATGTTGCCATTAATGGTCCTGGCATAAATCCTGCAATTGATGCAACATTTAAAATTTGTCCTTTATCTTTTTGCTTCATATCTTTTAAATATAATTTTGTTAAAATATGGTATGCTGTAATATTTGTATTTATCATGTTTATTTCTTTATCTAAATTGGTCTTTGTAAAATCTCCACAAGTACCAAAGCCCGCATTATTTATTAATAAATCTACATCTTTTACTTGTTCATATAATTTTTTACAATTTTTTTCTACAGATAAGTCCATACTTATAATTTGTGTATTTGTTTCAAGCCCTTTTTTTACTTCCTGTAATTTTTCTTCATCTCTTGCAACTAGTACTAAATCATAACCTTTTTCACTTAAAATTCTTGCCATATCTCTTCCTATTCCAGAAGAGGCGCCTGTTATTAATGCTTTCACTTAAATCTCCTTTTTATATAAGTTATTTACTGTTTTTACTAAATTTATTCATAACAATTCCAACAGCATGAACTATTTTAGTTGATTTTTCATTTGCAACACCTTTTCCTATTGCCTTTCCTCCAACTGTAAGTGCTGCAACTGTTGCACTTAATATAAATTGTAAATTAAAATTTAGTCCAAATTGCTCTGTAATTTTAACTGATATTAATGCACTTATTGCTCCACTTAATACCCCACATATATCTCCTATTACGTCAGCACAAATATTAGCAACTTTTGGTGCATTTCGAATTAATTTTATTGAGTCTTTTGATCCTTTTACTTTTTTTGTTGCTTTTGCATGAAATTCATGTTCATTTGCAACTGTTACGGCCACACCAACTATGTCAAAAAATATACCTATTGCAATTACAAGTACTAAAATTAAAATGGCTGGAACTAATCCTAGTCCAGATACCCCATTTGCAGATACATAAGAAAATATCATTGATAATATAAATGTTGATATAAATACCTTTATAAACCATACTGTATTCGAGTGATCTTTTGTTTTTTCTTTTTTATTTTTCATTTTTTTATTTTCCTTATATTTATTTTTGTTTTAGATGGTAAAAGTCTAAGTAAATTTTACGGTTTAGGTCTAGTCGAATTTCTCTTTTTCCCGCTTAGCATTACTGCTATAGCTGTTTCCAATTAAGGGAAAAATTTACTAAAATAGTAAACACCAGATCACCACTTAAATCCGTACCTTAATCCCTAGACTTTCATGCAAAAATTGCAAACATTCTAGAAGTTTTCCTTGACATACTTTTTAAACTTTACTAGTCTTTTTTGCAAGTATAATTTCATAACTATATTAGTTTAATTTCGGCCAAAATTAAACTAATAATGATAAATTAATCCCAATACACTCACTCGAGACAGGCTACTCTATGTATTTCGTGTCTTGGCACTCAACATAGGTTTAACTTAAGAGTTTAAACTTAAGCCTCCGCGAAACTAGGGAATCATATGTATGCCATTACATATTACCCTAATTTCTTTACTCCCTAATATCACACAAAACTGGCATTTCGCGCAAAATCAAGAAACTTCAACGATGTGCCCTTTAGTGGATTTTTAGCCCCACCCTCATAAAGTTTAGTACGACTAGAATAATGCACCATCATTTTAATATTATAACATTTATAACATTTTATTCCAAATTTATTTTTTGCAATTTTATTCATAAAAAATTATTGGCTGTTATTTTTACAGCCAATAATCTTATATTTTCTCACTTTATCTCTTGTTTTTAAATTTTTTCTTTATTTTTAATTAATCATTTATATGTTTTATTATTTCATTATATATTTGCTCATGTATATCTTCTATTGTTCTTACTTCTTGTTTTTCATTTACACATTTTATTTCATACCAATTATATTTTTTAGAAACACTGCATGCTGCATTATGAGCATCAATTAAGTGATTTTTATCACTTTCATGTATATCTTTTTTACTATCTCCTGTAAATTTATTGTCTCTATCTTTTATTAATTCTAAGGCCTTATCTACAGGCATATTTAAGAAAAATACTTCTGTTGGAACAGGTAAACCATATAAATTAAATTCAAAATCCCATAACCAATTTAAAAATTTTTCTCTTTCTTCTTCATCATCTATTTTTCCAGCTTGATGCACCATGTTGGCTGTTGTATATCTATCTGCAAGTATTATTCCTCCGTTTTTATAATATTCTTCATAACCTGTTTTAAAAGTAGCATATCTATCAGCAGCATAAAAAGTTGAGGCTATATATGGGCTAATTTCTTTTGCATTTTTTCCAAATTCTCCAGACAAATACATTTTTACAAGTGATGAGCTTGGGCTATCATAATTTGGGAAACTAACTGTTTTATATTCTATATTTTCTTTATCTAGTCTTTCTTGTAATTTTTTAAATTGCGTTTGTTTTCCACTACCATCTGTTCCATCTATTACAAATAATTTTCCTTTTTTTATTTTGCTTGGTGTTTTATTAATCATTTTATTTACGGATGCAATAATATCGTCTATGTTTGAATCATATTCATCTTTTACTAAATTGTACATTTTATTTCCTCCTTTTTTTCACATTATATACTTACATTTTTCTTTTTGCAATATTGTAATATAATTTTTTAAATGTTATAATTAAGTCAAAAAATTGTAACCAAAAAATACAAAGGATAGATATTTATGAAACTAAAAAAATTATTTAAATTTGCAATTTGCATATTATCACTTATATTAACGATTATATATATTATTTACAGAATTTTTTATACTCTCCCAACCACTTTAGGAGCCTTATCTTTAATATTTGCAGTAATTATACTTTTAGTAGAAATATGGGAATCTATTGATTTTTTTACTTATTTTATTAATATTTTACTAACAAATAAAAAATCTCCCAAAATCCCTGACTTTAATATTATAAAAGAAATTCCAGATATTGATGTATTTATAGCAACATATAATGAAAGTCAAAACATTTTAACCCGTACTATTGAGGCTTGTAAAAATATGGAATACCCTGATAAAAATAAAATACATATATATGTTTGTGATGATGGTGATAGATTAGAAATTAAAAACATAACGATAAAAATGAATGTTAACTATATTTCTCGTTCAAATAGGAAAGATGCAAAAGCAGGAAATTACAACAATGCATTATTAAAAACAACTTCTCCTTATATTGCAACCTTTGATAGTGATATGGCTCCAACAAAAGATTTTTTATTAACCACATTACCATTTTTTTATAAAGAAAAAAATGTTGGCTTTGTTCAACTTCCTCAAAGTTTTATAAATCCAGACATTTTTCAATATAGATTAAAAATGCAAAATAAAATACCATTTGAACAAGACTATTTTTATCATTCTATACAAATAGCAAAAAACAAAACAAATTCTGTTGTTTATTGTGGCACTAACGCACTATTTTCTAGACAATCTTTAAAAGATGCAAATGGTTTTGCAACAGGAACTCTTTCTGAAGATATTGCAACTGGAATGATTGTAGAATCTAAAGGTTATAAAGGTATTGCACTTAACAAAATAGGTGCATATGGAATATGTGTAAATGATTTTAGTGCATTTGCAAAGCAGCGTACGCGTTGGGCAAGAGGTTGTATTCAAATGCTTAAAAAATATAAAATTTTAACAATAAAAGGATTATCTATAAGGCAAAAACTTGAATATATGTCTTGCGTTTCTTACTGGTTTTTTGGAATTCGACGTTTAATATATTTGCTTGCCCCTTTATTATTTAGTATTTTTGGAATTATTGTTGTAGACTGTAATTTACTAACATTTATTTCTATATGGCTTCCTACATATGTTTTAAAAAGATTTGGTTTAGATATTATAGAAGGAAATAAACGTTCATCAACATGGAATAAAATATATGAAACAATTTTAACCCCTGTTTTATGTTTTAAAGTACTGGCTGAGTTTATAGGTTTTAAGCAGACTAATTTTAATGTAACTCCTAAAAACACATCAAACTATACAATGGAAAAAGAAAATAAAAAAGTTTTATCTTGGCATTTAAGCTTATTTATATTAAATATAATTGGTTTTATTATGTGTATTGCTAGAGTTTATGACAATAGCATAGAAAACTATATTTTATCATTTGTATGGACATTTTCTAATATTTTCTATCTTTTTATATCTATTGTTTTTGACCTTAGATATAAAAGATATGATTATAAAAATTTTGTACCAAACAAAATTAACAAATATAGTAAATTAGCTTTAATAAGAAGGGAAAAATAGAATGAAAAAAATAATTTCTATAGTAGTATTAGTTATAATTTTATTGTTTGTATTGTATAACTTTACACCAGTTTTTGCTCCTTTAAAAGAAACTATACTATATACTAAATACGTATCAGACAATGGCTTTTTACACGTAGATGGAACAAGTATAAAAAATAATAAAAACAATGATTTTGAATTAATGGGACTTAGTAGTCATGGTTTACAATGGTATAATCAATTGCTTACTTACGACAATTTAAAAACTTTAAAAGATACGTGGAAAATTAATGTTTTTAGAATTGCTATGTATACTGATGAAAACGGTTATATTAATAATAAAGATGAGATGAAACAAAAATTAATAGAAATAACAAATAATTTAATTGACTTAGATATGTATGTAATAATTGATTGGCATACATTAAAGGACAATGACCCTAATAAGTATAAAAAAGATGCAAAAGTATTTTTTGATGAAATTTCGACTTTATATAAAGACTCTCCAAATATTATATATGAAATATGTAATGAACCAAGTGGAAATACTGTAACATGGGATGACCAAATAAAACCATATGCGGAAGAAATAATACCAATAATACGAAAAAATGCTCCAAAATCATTAATTATTGTTGGAACTCCTAATTGGTGTAAAGATTTAACTTCGCCTTCTAATAATAAACTAAATTATGAAAATATATTATATTCATGCCATTTTTATGCTGGAACACACAAACAAGAATTAAGAGATGAAATAGATAAAGCATTACAAAATAATCTTCCAGTAATTGTTTCTGAATGGGGTACAACTGATGCAAGTGGTAACGGTAGTGTAGACATAGAAGAATCAAAAAAATGGATAGAATATTTAAATAGTAAAAAGATAAGTCATATAAATTGGTCTTTTTCTAACAAAAATGAATCTTCTGCAATTATAAGACAAGATTATTTGGAAAATACAGATAATAATGATACTTCTGATAAAGATAATTTAAAAGATGATTTTAATGATTACTTAACTGAATCTGGAAAATTTGTAAAATCAATTTTTAATTAAACTTAATAAAAATAAGTATATAAAAAACCAGTGAATTCACTGGTTTTTTTATGTTTTATTATTTTATTTCAGTCTTACAGTCTGTATAATTGCTTAATGTTATTGTTTCTCCCTGTGTTCCAGAGTAACTTGTGCTAAATCTTCCATGTATACCAATTAAATAATCTAAATTTGTTGTTCCTTTAATTAAACTATTACTAATATTAGTTCCTGTCATTGTAATCATTGATTGTCCATCTGAATAAACTATACCTGGGTCTCCTATAATTCCACCAACAGCATCATTTCCTGTTATAGTTACTGCATATGTTCCTTCTTCTAATGTCTCATTTTCTTTACCTCCAACAAAACAGTTTTCTATTTTTACTATAGCTCCTCCTGAAATTCCACCTACTTGTGAATTTCCTGATATAGTACTATCTATAACATTACATTTTTTTACATATGTATCTGTTCCGGTAAAATTTGAACCATGTCCTACAATTCCACCAACTCCATTTGCACTTGTTCCTGTAATAATTACATCTGATGCTGTACAATCAGAAATTGTGTTTGATGCAAAACCAATAATACCTCCTATATGTCCTGCTGCTGCAGTTAATTTTGACTCACTTACATTACAATTGCTTAATACCGTTGTTCCTACTGGCATATTACCAACTATTCCACCAAAATCGCCATTACCTAATCCTGTTATAGTTGATTTATCTACACTACATTGGTCAATATTTGAAAGTGAAACTCCTGCAATTATTCCTCCTCTGTTTGCTGTAGTAATATTTACATTACTTGCTGTAATATTTTTTATACTACTTCCTGTGTTTATTGTTCCAATTATTCCTGCTGCTTGGCTGTTTGTTCCATCTACTGTTACATCACTAATATTTATATTATCAGTTGTTAATGTTCCAAATCCTAGTAATATTCCTGTATTTGATGAACCACCTATTATCTTATTTGTTCCATTTTCTGTTTTATTTATTGTTATTCCTGTAAATTCAGCACTTGATGTTGCTGTTTGGTCTGACATTAAATTTGATGTTTTAGTTGCTATTCCTATTAATCCCCCTGTGCTGTAAGTTCCATTGTTTGTTATTTGCATATTTGTTATTGTAACATTTGTTACTCTTGGGTTTACTGATATTGCTATTAGTCCACCAGCATTAGAGCTTCCATTTATTTGTAAATTACTAAAGTTACTGTCTGTAATGTTAGTTTTTTCTTTAGTAGTTGTTATACCAACTAATCCACCTGTATTTAGATTTGATGATACGCTTAGTTTATTGCTTGTTATATTGCTAAAGCTTGGATTACATGCTATTCCAAATATACCTCCTGCATTTTGTGAAGATGAAACACTTACATTGTTTAATGTTATATTATCAACTGTTATTGGTCCTTGTGTTTCAACCATACCAACTAAGCCTCCTGCATATTGTCCTCCTAAGATTTTCACATTTTCTAATGTAATATCTTTTGCTTCATTATAATTGTATACTTGTCCAACCAATCCTGCTGTTTGTCCATTTTGTGCATTTAATGTTGTATTAGTTATGTTTAATGTACCTTTTGTTGTAAGATTATTACTAAATCCAATTAATATTCCATTATGTTGTCCTGAACCTGTTATTATGTTTTCTTTTCCTTTTGAACTATTTACTGTTACATTATTAATTATAGCATCTCCACCATAATAAACCATTCCTATTAATCCACCTGTAGATTGTTTAGCATTAACTGTTATATCTGTACATGTTATATCATTTACAGCTGTTCCAGTTACAAATCCCGCAAAGCTTCCTGCATTTCCTTTTCCTGTAACATTAATTGTATTATATTTGCTTATATTACTAATTGTTAAATATCCTATTTGTGTACCAACTATTCCTCCTGCTCCACCTTCTGTTCCATTTGTTATAGTTAAATTTTCTATGCTATTTTGTGTAACTAAAATGCTACTTTGAGAACATCCTATTATTCCTCCTACAGCTGTATATGATGTTCCTGAACTTGCAGATGCATTTACTTTATTAATTGAAGAATTGCTAATATTAAATTCACCAAAGCATATTCCTACTAAACCTCCTAATGTATCTCCACTTGTAATTGTAATTTCGTTTGCTAATAACTTGTTAATACTTGTTTTTTGGCTTTGGGCTGCAATGGCTCCTGCAATTGAGTTACCATTTACTTTTATATTATTAAACTTTGGCATATCTTCTATTACAAAGTCATAATAATTTATTTGTAATGCAACTAATCCTGCAGATTGTCCCGTTTTTGTTTCATTTGTTACTGTTATATTTGTTATTGTATTATTATTAAATGTTATTGCTTCTCCAACTACTGCTGCAACTCCTCCTGCATGTGTCATTGAGTTTTGATTTGTCATAGTAGCATTTACTGTTATTTGGTTTAATATAGAATTATTTAATGTAAAGTTTTGTTCTACTGTTCCAACAATTCCCCCAACTGTTCTTCCGCTTGGTGTTGTCGAATAATTTGCTCCTATAGAATTTTGGTTTGTTAAGTTTAATTGTTCTATTTCGCAATTATTTGCTTCAAATGAAGAAACTCCTGATCCTATCAACCCACCTGCTGCTGCTTGTTTTGAATCTATTGTTAAGTCTTTTATTATACAGTTATTTAGTGGTTCTATATTTTGTGCTGCTCCTATAACTCCTCCTACAGCCCCAGATACTCCAGAATTTTTTATGTAATTTGATGTTATATTTACATGTTCTACATTACAATTATTTATATCTGAATTATTCCATGCAGTTCCTATTATTCCTCCTGCTGCCATCATATCAGTTGTTATTGTAGAATTTGTAAAACTACAATTTGTAATTCCATAATCTGCTGTATTTGCAGTTCCAGCTGCAATACCACCTATTGCTGAATAATTATAATTATTTGCAATTTCATTAACATTAATATTTATACTATCTACTATACTCTCTTTTATATGTATTATTTTTTCATCTGTATGTTCACTTCTATATCTATCGTGAGTTGCATTTGTTACAATTCCTGCTGCTTGCTGTGATGTTCCTTGTATGTCTAAATTTGTTACTTGACAGTTTTCAAATTTTGCTCCACCATATGGCATTGCCATAATTCCAGCAATTGTTGAATTTTGTAAATATGATGTAGCACTAATATTTGTTTTTATTACATTACAGTTTTTAAAAAATGTTCTAAACCATGTAAATCCAACCATTCCAGATACATTTTGCACTCCTGTTGCAGTTATATTAGAATCTGTTACTTCACAATTTTCAATTATTGCTAAGTCATCATTAATCACTCCTGCAATACCTCCACAGTTTGAACTTAATGATGCAGAAGCATTTTGGTGTGTAATTTGAACCTGGCTGACATTACAATCTTTTATAAGAGTGTCACCATTTCCATCAGCATATGCTAAATTACATATTCCTCCTATATTTCCACCTTTAGTTGTTATACTTCCACCGCTTACTTCACAATTTTCAATGTTTACAATATTTTCCTTTGCTACAACACCCTCTGCTAAAATTCCTGCTGTATTACTTCTACTAGTTGCTTCATTTGTAATATCAGTATTTACTGTTTTACAATTTTTTATATTTATATTGTGTGGTTCAAATATATTAAAACTAATTCCAACGATTCCAGAGGCACTATTTGCATTTGCTATAATAGTTGAGCTTAATGTTTGACAATTTATAACATTTACATTTGTTTGTGTTGATACATAACATACACCTGCTAAAATTCCTGCTGTTTGTGCATAATAGTCCTTTGATTCGTTTGTTATTTTTGTATTATTTATAGTACAATCTTGAACCAATACATTTTCTGTAAGTGCATTACCTAAAATTCCAGAAACTGCTTTTCCTTTTTGTCCTGCTTTTATTTCACTATTATTTGTACAATTAATAATTTTAACACTACTTGAAGATGTAAGTGCTAAAATTCCCGCAGTATGTTCAACTCCAACTATATTTCCTGTATTTTCACAATTACTAATTATAATGTTTCCTGTTTGATTCCAAACTCCAAAATAATTTTGTGCAAATATTCCAGATGAATTTCCATTATTTTCTAGTGATGTTACATCAGCTATGTTGCTACAATTATCAATTGTTATATTTCCTACTCCATTTCCTATAATACCTGCTGAATTTGAGTTTCTCGCTATAATATTTGCTTCGTTTCTATTTTTTGTAATTTCTATATCCAACTTAGAATATGCAATAATTCCTGCAACTTGTCCTTCATTATTGTTAGATGTTCCTGTTATTTCGCTTAAATTTGTACATCCTGTTACTTGTGCTACATTTGCATCTTCTTGTTTTATTATAGAAGCAATAATTCCTGCTGTTTTTGCATTTTTACTTTGTGCTGTAACCTCTTTTATATTTTTACAATTATTTATTATAGTTCTTCCTTCTGAAGCCCCTGTTATTCCTGCTGTATTTGTATATTCATATTCATTAGAAATGCTTGCCTCATTGCTTGAATTGTTTATTTCTAATTCGTTTATATTCCATTGAACATTATCTTGTAATTCATCATATTTTACTCCTGTTTTACTTGATGAATTATCATCATTTTTTGGAGTAATATTTTCAAATTCTTGATCTGATATTATTTCAATATTTTGTTCTATATAATATGCCTCTTTTGTCTTATCCCACTTTTTAACTATATTTAATTTAATATAATCATTTGAAATTTTACTATAACCTAATGGAGCTTGTACTTCTTTTATGTAATAAATATCTGTTCCTAAGCTATCTACTTCAATTGTACCTAAATCTAATATTCCTTCATTAGCTTTGATATTTTCATACCCACTAATTATATTTTTATTTTTATCTAATACTTGGAATATTGCTCCATCTAGCAATGTAGAACTTTGGCTGTCTATCTTTTTTATTTTTATACTATATTGGCCAGATGTTCTTTCATTTTTAACTGCCATACTTACAATTTGATTTGTGCTATCATAATTTGTGCTAACTAATAGTGGAGTATACCCCTCTGGTCTTATAAATCCTATAATTCCTCCGGCATTATAACTTTTTGCACTAATATTTCCTTTATTTATACAGTTATTTACTTTTACAGGCCCTAATCCACATCCTAAAAGTCCTCCTATATTATGAGATTCCCCTGTAATTGTTGTTTCATTTATACAATCTCTTAATACTAAAATTGTTTTACTTTTTGTATGTCCTACTAAACCTCCAATGTTTCTTAATTGCGAATCAATTGTTCCTGTTACTTTACAATTTTTTAATATAGCATTTTGTGAATATCCTATTATTGCTCCAACAGAGTCTATTGTTTCTTCTGTTTCTTCTACATTTTCAGATGACTCATCTACATATTTTGTTATATCTATATCAACATTTTCTATTGTTAAGTTTTCTATTGTTCCTGAAAATTCACCAAAAAGTCCAAACTTTTTAGTATTTTGGTCATTTGATTCAATTTTCAAATTTAATATTTTGTACCCATTTCCGTTTATCATTATGTTTTTACCATTTATTGGTGTCCAATTTTTTGCTTCTAAATCAATATCATTTTTTAATGTGTACACTTTTGTATCATCAAATTTATAAATTTGATTTTCTTGCTCAATTAAAACATCTTCATTACTGCCTATTTTTTGTAATTGCTCTTTAGTATATATTGGTATTATTTTATATTTTGAAGTATCTATATCAATATCTGTTAAATCACAATTAATTGATGTTTTTAATTCATCTTCATCATCTAGTTTCTTTATTACTTCAACTTTTATTAAATATTTTATTTTATTTTTATAGCCTTCTGGAGAATTTGTTTCTTTTATATAATATATATCTTTTCCTTCACCTTTTGTTTCCATCATTCCAAAGTCTAATGTTCCATTATTTGATGTTACCCCTGTTTGTATTATTTCTTCATTCTCATTTAATAATTCAAATGTCGCTCCATTTAATAATTCATTGTCAATTTCGTCTATTTTGTTAATTTTTAAAGAATACTTGGTTGGTATACTGTTTGATACTATTATATTTTCGAAATCATTATCGTCCTCTGTTCCAACTATATATGAAATTTCGTTAGAATTTTCACTTTCAGCTTTCATATAATTTGAATCTATAGGAAGTGTTACATTTCCTGATACTGAGTCTGTATCTAGACTAGATGATTGTTTTATTTCAGCTATATTAACCAATCTTTTTAATTCATCTGTTTTTTCAGTATTTACTATACATTCAATGCTTAGTTCTTGATAGCTTATATCATTTATTCCTTTATATGCTTCTATTGTTAATGGGCTTAAATATTGGGTTGTTACCTTTCTACCATCTTCTGATACATTCCATCTATATTTAATATTAATTGCACTATTTTTATCAAAATCTAAACCTTCTGGCAAATATTGTGTAATCTCATTTGCTGTACCTGCAATAGTTCCTTCATTATATACTCTTATGTTATACACAATTTTATCACCTTTTTGTGGATATAATGCTGTTTTGGTATGTTGATATTGTATTTTACCATTTACTATTTTTACATTTGGTGTTCTTTCTTTTTTTATTTCTTTATTGTTAATTTTGCTTATATATTGTCTTAATGATAAATCAAATCCATCTTTTATATTTTGTACATAAATTTTCTTATTTCTAGTTAGACTATTAAATGTATAGCTTTGTAAATCTTCTAAGTTTATTTTTTCTATTGTATTATCTTTTCCTAAATAATCTGATTCAGATTCTATAAATATAGCTAAATTTTCATAATTATATGTATCGTCTTTTTGTATTTTTAAAGAAATTGAATTTTTACATTCAAAATCGCTTGATTTTATTTCTTCTCCTGTTTGTTCATTTATGATTTTTATTCCATCTAATACATTTGTGGTAATATTGTGTTTACAATTTTTATAATGAATATATGGAGAATTTGTATATGTATATGTTATATCTTTTATCTCAACATCTTCTTTTAAATTGTCTACATATATATCTTTCATTCCATTAAAAGAGTTTCTATATATTGTTTTTACACTATTAGGTATTGTTATTGTTTCTAAGCCAGTATTATTAAATGCATATTTTTCTATATTTTCTATATTTTCTGGTAAATCTATATTTTTTATTCCTGTACAACCATAAAATGCATATTCTCCAATACTTGTTACTGTATCTGGTATTATTACTGTGGTAACTTTTAAAGAATATCCTCGTGTATCATTGGTTTTTCCAAATATACTATATGTTCTGCCACTTTCTGTAGGTCCTAAAATACTTGTTACAGGGTAACCTCCTAAACTACTAGGTATTGTAACTGTATCGTACAAGTTCCCACCATATACATATACATTTACAGCTTCGCCATCTACTACTTCATAGTACCACTTCAACCCTCCCCAGTTGGCTGTTTCACCATGGGAAATTGTTGCAAAATTAAATATAGCAATACACATAAATATTAAAATACTAATTATAGCAATGCTTTTCTTTCTCATTTACATTCTCCCTTTTTAATTTTTCTTTATCTTTATTCCTATAATAATTACACTAATAATCAAAATACTTAATATGCCTATCATTGATGTTTCGTATACTCCTGTTTTTACTGATATAATGAATTTTTCTTCATTTTTATTATCTTGGGTTTCATCTATTGCATTATAATTATTTTGATATTTTTCAATTATCGCTTTATTATTTCTTTCTCCTAAATTGCCTTTACTTAAATCCCATTTAAATGTAATTTCTACTGTTTTAGATTCTCCTGGATTTATAATGGTTTTTGCAAGTGTATTTGTTTTTGCTATACTTTCATTTCTTTCCCAAATATTATTGCTTATTAATTCAAAATTTTCTGGTATATAGTCATATATTTGACTTGCATATCCCTCAATATCTCCAATATTTTTTATCTTTAATCCATATGTTACATATACTTGTGTTTTATCAAGTTTTTTATTATTAATTTCTTTTTTAAATATTTTTCCTTTTTGATTTAATCCTAATTTGGTTGTTTTTTCTCCTGTATCATCTTTTATTGTTATTTCTTTTATGTATTTTGTTAATTCTAAATCAAATTTTTTCACTTGTAATTTTTCTTCTGCATTATCATTTTTTTGATTCAATTCTAATCTATTTTCTTTTATTTGAGCTTTGTTTGTTATTACTCTATCATCATATTTTACTTTGCTTTCATCTACTTTAAATTCTACTTGTATATCTCTATATCTAGGTACTTCGTTATTACTAATGACACATCCTGGAATTGTTTGATTGTTTAATTTTTCTGTTTTTAATACTGTCACATCTTTTAAGCTATTTACCTCTATAAAATTTCCAGATTTATCTTGTTTGTACATTTTCCATCCATTTTCCTTGTTTATTTGGCTGTCTTCTATATACTCTAATCCTTTTGGAATGTATTCATACAAATCCCTTCCTGTTGTTTGCCCATCTCCTTCATTAAATACTCTTAGTGTAAATACCACTTTTTGGCCATTAGCAACTTTATATATTTCATTGTTTTTTACATATTGTATTTTTCCGTCTTCGTTTTTGGCCACTATTTCTCTGTTTTCTAGCTTTGTTCCATCTACACTATATATGTATTTTTGTAAGCTTAAATCAAATATCTTTTGTTTTTCTGGAACAACTTTTAGTGTGCATTCGTCTTGGTTGTTTTCAAGTTTTGTTTCATTTTCTCCTGCTTCTATTTTGGCAATATTAGTAATTAATTCATTTTGTTTTATATCTTCTTCTAATACTTGCAATTCAATTTGTACATCCAAATAATCTAGATTTTTACTATCTTTTTCATTAAATCCTTTTAGTGTTTTACCAGCTAAATAATTTGTACTTATTTCATTATTATTTAATTCCCATTTAAAATCTTTGTTTATTTGACTATTTTCAATATATTTAAGTCCTTGTGGTATAATATCTGTTATTTTGCTACATACCATGTCTTGATTTCCTTCATTAAATATTCTTATTGTGAACTCTACCACTTGTCCTTTATTCACATCTGTTTTTGTGTTTTCATTTGCATATACAATTTGTGCACTTTCATTTACTGATGCTGTTATTTCTTTTTCTATACTTTCATTATCTATTTTATTTACAAATTTTTTTAACACTAAGTCATATGTATCTTCATTTTTCTCTAACAATAAAGTATCTGTATCCTCATTGTCATTAATTTGTGTTTCATTTTCTTTCTTTTCTATGTTTACTTTGTTTACAATAGTGTTTACTGTTTCTTTGTCTATACCATCTTCTGTAACTTCTAATTCTAATTTGATATCAATATTTTGTGGAATTTCTCCTCTAGTAATATATGAGCCTTGTATTGTTTTGTTTTTTAAGTAGTTTGTTTCTATGTTATTGTTTTCTTTTAGTTCCCATCCATAAAGCTTATTTATTTCACTTTCTGGCAAATATTTTAATCCTTCTGGTATTTTATCTATTACTTTTTCCCCTGTTGTATCTTCATTTCCTTCATTAAATACCCTTATAGTATATATAACTTTTTGTCCTTTTTTCACTGTAATTTCTGGTCTTTTTTCAACATATTTAACCTTATTTTCCTGAGTTAACTGAACTGTTACATCTCTTGATGTATTTTGTCCATCTATACTACTTGCAAATTTTTTTATTGCAAAATTACATGTTTTTTTCATCGCTTCCAATTCAAGTATATCTGTATCTTCATTATCTATATCATCTGTCTCATTTTCTAATTTACTTATTTTAGCTGTATTTAATATTAAATTGTCATTTGCTGCATTTCTCTCTATTACTGTAAATTCAACTTGCAAATCTATATACTGTGGAACTTCTCCTCTATATGTTCTTGCTCCATTAATTGTTTTATTTTCTAAATATGTTGTTTCAATACTATCACCATTTTTTTGCCATCCATATTGAGTATTTATTGTACTATTGTCTTTAAATTCAAGTCCTTGTGGTATTTTATCTGTTATTTTTTTACCTTGAACTGTAGTATTACCTTCATTAAATACTCTTAATGTATATATTACTTGTTGGTTATCTTTTACTGTTATATTTGGTCTATTTTCTTGGTATTCTATTTGATTATTTTCATTCAATTTTACAGTTACATCTCTTTTGCTTGGTTGTCCGTCTATATAGCTTGCAAATTTTTTTATTGCTAGATCATATATTTGTGGCATTTTTGCTAATATTACTGTATCAGTATCTTCGTTATTATTTTGATTTTTTTCTCTTTCATCTATTTCAATTTTACCTATATTAGTTAAATTATTACTAGATAAATCTGCACTTTGTTCGTCAACTTCTACTTCTAAATTTATATCTATAAATTTAGGCGTTTCATTATTTTCTATATCAAATCCTTCTATTGTCTTTCCAATTAAATAATTTGTTGTTAAATTATCTCCTTGTTTTGTCCAACCATAAGTATTATTTGTTTGGCTATTTTCAACAAATTTCAATCCTTTTGGAAGAATATCTGTAACCATTTTTCCTTCCATATCTTGATTTCCTTCATTGAATATTCTTAAAGTATATGTTATTTTTTCATAATCTCTTACATTTATATCTTCTGTTGTTTGGTCATATACTATATTTCCTGTTTCATCAATTCTTGCTGTTATTTCTCTATTAGTTTTTGTTTTATCTATATAACTTGCAAATTTTTTCATTGCTAATTCATATGTTTTTGTCTTTTCATTTACAACTTTAACTATTATTTCATCGTCAGATGTTTGTTCTAAAGAATAAACTTGATTATCTGACATTGCTATAATCTCATATTGTTTAGTTTGATCATTATATTTTTTTTCCATCTTTAAATCATATTGTCCATTTTTTAATGCCTTTTCATATCCAAGAGGTGCAACATTTTCTGATATTTTATAATCCTCTGTTCCTTCATCACATACATTAATATTTCCAAGTGTAAGTAAACCATTTGTTGTAATACCATCTACCTGTTCACTATCATTTTGTACACTAAATTGTCCTCCTGTTAGATTTTTTCCTTCTGTTGATTTTTGGGTTAATAATAATTTATAATCCTTATCTGTTTTTATATTCTCTACTTGTAATGTTACAACATTATTCTCATCTTGATTAACATTTATAAATTCACTTGTTTTTTTGTAAATATATTTTACAGTTATATCTTCTTTTTTATAATTTCCAATTTTGTTTAATGGTTCTTTTCCTGAAGTTGTGTAATGAGGTATAACTTTTCTATTTGTTGTATATTCATTTCCAATTATTCCCTCTATCTCGTCATTTTCAGCTATTGAATTTCCTTGTTCATCCTGGTAAATTACTATAACTTTTCCTTTTTCCGCTTCAGAACTAAATCCATTTTCATCTTCTTGGCTTAAACTTTTTACTTCTTGCCCCTGAATTATATCTTTAGTATTGTCATTTCTTATAAAAATAAATAGACCAATTATAACTACTAAAAAAATTACAATTGCAATTATTATTATTCTTTTTCTTGTCTTAATGTCAGCTAACATGCTAAACCCCCTATAAATTAAAATATATTACAATTTATTATTGATTTTTTTTTTCATATAGTCAATCTAAGTATTAGAAAGCTTGTTATTGCTTTTTTGGTATACTCTTAGGGATGTATAAAATATAAGATTTACTTTTTATATATGTCATTTTCATTTTTTTTTAGTAATATTTTTGACATAAAAATACATTTTTCTTAGGGCTATTATATTTAAAACAAAAAATAAAGATTTATGATTTTTCATAAATCCTTATTTTTTTATTATTCCTTATTCCAATCTTTTCCATCTACCATTCTTGTAACCATCATTGCTGATACTGTATCACCTACGACATTTAACATTGTTGCCGGAGGATCTATAACTGTGGCAATTATTGTTAATATAGGAAGTGCTGCAACTGGATAGCCCATCATTGATATTATTAGCATTTCTGATATAGTCCCTCCACCTATTGGGACTGCTGCTATAAATAGATTGGCTATTAATGCTACTCCTAATACCCCCATAATTTCTCCTGGAGTTCCAATACTTGTTCCAAATAATGCCACTAAAAACATTATTTTAAATACAGAACCTATTATAGAGCCATCTTTATGGAAACTTGTTCCAAGTGGTATTGTTGTCTGTGCTATGTCTTCTGGAACTCCCATCTTTTTTGTACACTCTACATTAACTGGTATTGAGGCTGCACTAGAGCATGTTGCAAGTGCTGTTAATGTAGAAGGAAGTGCATTTTTCCAAAACATTTTTATTCCCTTTTTCCCACCTGCCATAAATGCATATATTGTATATATTATAAAATAAAATGCTATTGCAAGCACTGTATATACTACAAATGTTTTTAAATAGCCAACTGCAATTGATGCTCCATAACTTCCAATTAAAGATGCAAAATAAGCTCCAAGTCCTACTGGTGCATAGTACATAATAATTTTAATTACATTATTTACAACAACATTTGCAGATTCTAAAAGCTCTAATACTGGTTTTCCTTTTTCTTTTGACATATTAACTGCCACTCCTATTATTATAGAAAACACCAAAAGAGCTATAATATTATCTTTTGAAAGTAATTTGGTAAAATCATTTACTGTAATTAATTTTACAGTTCTATCTAAAATAGTAATATTTTCTTCATCTTTAGCTACTTCTTCAACATTTTCTAAAGATTGCTTTATTAAATTACCATCTTCTGGCTCTACAAGTTTAATAAAATATGAACTTGCAAATCCAATTAGTAAAGCTATAATTGAAGTAAAAATAAATACTAAAACAACTGATAATATTATTTTCCCTAGTCTTTTAGGTTGTTTCATTTTAGCTATTGATGTTGTTATTGTTAAAAAAATAAGTGGAACAATTATTACAAGCAATAAATTTAAAAATATATCTCCTAAAGGCTGTAGAATTGTTGCCTTTTCTTTAAAAACTAATCCTATTATTGCTCCTATAATTATTGAAGATAGTAATATAATTGTAGATTTGTAATTTGATAAAAACTTTTTCATTTTGTTGCCTCCTTTTTAGATTAAGGCTACAAGAAATATAATTATATTTCTTTGTTTTTTATATTATATACTAACATTTATTCATTTTCAATCAAAATATGATTCATATTATATTTTAGTTTTCTTTTAGCTCTTTTTTATATTTTTTATAATCTGGCATATATCCCTCTACCATTTGCCAAAATTGTTTTGAATGATTCATATGTTTTAAATGGCATACTTCATGTAAAACAACATATTCAAATGCCTTAGGGCTATATTCAATTAATTTTAAAGCTATACTTATATTTTTTGTAGAAGAACAGCTTCCCCATGCACTTTTCATATCTCTTACCCTATATTTTTTTGGTGCTAGTCCAACCATATTTGTAACTTTTTTCATAGTATAATCTAATTGTTTTTGTATTATTTGCATATACATTTTATTTATTATCTTTTCTATTTTATTAGATAAATTTGGTGCCATCTTATATGTAGATGGTAAATTTATAATTATGTTACAGTCTGTTATATCTACCTTGATTTGAATAGTTTCTTCATAATTAATTTTTAAAATATATTCCTTCCCTAAAATTTTATATATTTCACCTTCTTGATATTTCTTTAATTCATTATTTTTTTGATTGTACTTTTCTAAAGATTTTTGAATCCAATTAGATTTTTTATAAACTATTTCTTCTATTTGCTTATTTGTTACGTAATATGGCACTTTTACTATTACTTTTCCGTTCTTTATTTGAAGATATATATTTTTTCTTTTGCCTTTATTTATTTCATATTCTATATTATTTATTATCATTTTTACTTCCTTTATTTGTATTTTTTATTATTTTTTGCTATAATACCATTATGGAAAATATAGCAAGATATAAACATTTAAACAATTATTTAAAAGAAAAATTTGGTACGCGTACTTTAAAAATATGCATTGATGGTGGATTTACATGTCCTAACAGAGACCGGAAAAATCTCTACAGGTGGATGTATTTTTTGTAGTGAAAAAGGTTCTGGCGAACTAATTTCTTGTGCAAATGGTACAAGCCAAATCGATAAAATACATAACCAAGTTGTTAATTATTTTAATAGTTATAAAAGCCTTCGTGCAGATAAATTTATAGCATATTTTCAAAATTTTACAAATACCTATGATTCAATAAAAAATTTAAAAGCCAAGTATGATGCAGCTTTAATTAATCCCAAAATAGTTGGACTCGAAGTTGCAACAAGGCCAGATTGTATAAACGAAGATATTGTTAAATTATTAAGTAGTTATAAAGATAAATATTATGTTTGTGTTGAACTTGGTCTTCAAACTTCTAATGATGATATTGGAAATTTTATTAACAGAGGTTATTTATCTTCTAGCTTTACTTACGCAACAAAACTTCTTAATAAATATGGCATTGATGTTGTTGTCCATCTTATGATTGGTCTTCCTTTAGAAACTTTTAATGATGTAAAAAATAGTGTTGATTTTATTAACCATCATAATGTTCAGGGAATTAAAATTCACTCTACTTATGTTGTTGAAAATACTGGTTTGGCTAATTTGTATTATTCAGGAGAATATGTTCCAATTTCTTTTGACTATTATATGGATTGCTTGGTTTATGTTTTAACTCATATTAATCCAAATGTAGTTATTCATAGGATTGTTGCAGATGCTCCTAAAGATTTGCTTGTTGCCCCTTCTTGGAATTTGCATAAAAAGTGGGTTCTTAATGGTTTGGATAAAATTATGAGGGAACAGAATTTATTTCAAGGTATGTATTATGATTTAAAATAGTCTATTTGCTGTTTTAAATCTTTTTTATGTTTTATTAATCCATAAGTTATGATTCTAAATTATTATTTTGCGTTTTAGCAGATCTTTTTATAATTCAAATTTATATAATTTTTCTCCATTGTTTAATGTTTTTATAAATTTGGCACCGAATTTTTCATAATAATTGTTTAATTTTGTTTTTAAAAATATTTCTTTGTATTTTCTTTTCCTGCTTTCTTGTAAAATTGCATCATTTAGTATTTTTGAGTATCCTTTTTTTCTATATTCTTTTTTTACATACATTGTTGAATACCATGGTGTTAGATTGGGACATTCTTTACTGTCATTGGGGAATATTGATATAAATCCTATTAGGTTATTTTCTTTTAGTAATATTAATTTGCAAAAATTGCTGCTATTTAAATTTTTTTCTATCTTTTTTATTTTTTCATTTATTCTGCTTTTTTTGTTGTTTTCTTTGTTGTCTGCCCATTCTTCATATTCTAATGTTGCTACTTCTTCTATATATTCTTTTTTGTTTTTTAGATTATATACTTTTATCATATTGTTTCCTTTGCTATTTTTGTTTCTTTTCCACAATTATATCACTTATTGTGGATTGTTTAAATGTTTTTTGCTGTTTTTCTTGTTTTTGCTTGGCGGAGATTATGGGAATGGGCTTGGGGTTATGAGCGGCGGTTGACGGCTTTTTGTACCTTTGTGAAAATTAGAGTTTTTGTTGGTATTTCAGTAAATTTATTGATTTTAACTTTAAGAACATTTGTGCATTTTTAGGGCATTTTTTGAGGGTTTATTACCCAATTTTTTCCCAATGGGTAATGTGCGTGTGTTCGTACTCAGAATTGATATTTGCTGAATTTTTGAAAAGCATTTTTTGCTAGTTTAAATTTTAATTTTTATGGAGGTTTTTATTTATGAATAATTTTAGAGAAGTTAATGATGATATTTTGAAGGAGTGGTTAATGTTTAGAGAGGATGATTTAGCATCACTAACATGTGATGAAGATAGAAAACATTTTGTTTATTTTGATGAGATTAGTGCAAATATTTTAAGAAATGTTCCTAAGCAGAATAAAAAGTATGTACAGAAGCAATTAAGTAAATTGGATGAGAATTTTATGGATTATATCTTTTATTGGAATGAGAAGTATTATAGAAATGGCTTTGTAGATGGAGTACAGTTGATTGGTGGGTGCTTAAATAATTAACTATAATTTAACTTTATATTTATAATAGAATACCTGAAGTAAATTATAAAACTTCAGGTATTTTTGCTAGGATTTTTATAACATTTATCTAGATACTTGTGAGCAAAAGAAATTATTGTTAATATGTCTAATGCTTCATTTTCATTTTGTTTCCAATTAATTTTTGGTGTATGTGCCATTGGATTTCTGACTAAATGAAACAATGCAATTAATAATTCTTTTAATCCATTATATTCATTTTTTTCTGAATCTGTAGCTAACATATTTAAAATAATATACGGATTTTTAGTAGCAAATGCATTTTGGAATAATTCATTTCCATCAGAATTTAAACCTGAAATTTCTCTTACTCTTTCTGCTAGTCCTTTTGTAGCTTCGAAAACTGTATCAAAATAATCCTCTCTTAGATAATCATTTATGCAATATTTAGTTACTTCACTATGTATATTTCTATCATATAATTTTTTCTTCAATGAGTTTACTCTTCTATCAACTTCATCTAAATTATTAGCTTTAACAATCTCAGTTAATTTTCCAAATGAATCAATTTCGTATCCTAGTAATAATAATATTTTATTTAATTCTTCTAATATAAATTGATACTTTTCTCTTTTCTCCAATTTAGTATAATTAATTGGATTCATTACAATTTCAATAAATTTTACAACTTTATTAAAAGAATGTGTAGTATTTATCTCATTAGCAAGACAATTGTATAGCCAATCCCTTTTATTAAGACCAACTTTATAATAAATTCCATTATTATAAGACTCATCACTTACTAGTGTAATTCTACTTTCTCTTAAATGTCTCTCTAATTCGCTCTTTGTTAATCCTCTATTAGTATCAGCAATAATTGCTGATATATTATGTAGGTTTTGTTCTGTAAATATTGTTTTTAAATCCATTTTTCTATTCTCCTAAAAATAACATACTTTATTATTTTTACAAATCTACTTATAGTGTTTTAATTTCTTGTATTCTTGAAACTATTTCATCTATATTATCTGTTTCTTTTATTCTTTGTAGAAAGTTTATAGCATTATAATGAAAAGCATTATATGTTGTTTCCTCTGAAATTTTATAAATTAAATCTATAAAATCTCTTTTCTCCTCTTTAAATAAGTTGTTATATATCCTTCTCATATAGTATTCATTGCTTTCTCTAACAAATTGGTATTCTGTAATTATTGCTTTTAGTTTATTTCGATTTGACATATTAAATTTGTCAAATCCAATATTTAAAAATCTTTTTAAAGAACTTGTATAATTAAAATCGACATCCTTTCTATTATAAAAGTCGAAAAACTTATCAACAGCTTCATCATATTTTTGCTCATCAATTAATTTAAATATAGGTATACCATATAAAATTTGTATTGTTTCCTTATTATATTTTTTTACTTTACTCGCATTTAAATTTAGTCCTAAATAATTTAATTCTCTTGAAATTACATACATAATATTATTTAGCTTTTCAATTTCTCTTAAAATTATTATTTGATCATCTGCATATCTAATATATACTGCATTAGAAATATCACAAATTTGTTTTACTATTTTATCATAATTTTGTAAATAAAAGTTAGCTAATAACCTTGACTGATCTCCAAATTCATTTTGGGGAATTCCAACTGACTTTAAATGGTATTTATCATTTTTTAAATTCCAGTTTTTTAAAAAGTACATCAAGATATTAATAAATTCTAATTTTTCAGCAGGTACTGATACTAATAATTTCTTTTCTAGCAAACTCAAATTTATATTGTCATAAAAATTTGCAATATCTAATTTTAATATCACATCATCTTCATTCAATGTTTGAATTTGACTAAATAATATGTTTTGAAATTTTTTCCAATTTTCATTCCATAAAGTTGGATTATAGCTTTTATATACATATTCAATTTCTGCATCTTCCTCTATTTTTATTTTATTTCCTATTCTCCAACCACCATATGTATTTTCAGTTCTATTAATTGCTATCTCATCTTCTAACATTTTACACACAAAATAATATAATAGTTCATCTTTAATAGATAATATAGGTATTATTCTTGCAACATTATTAGTTTTATAAGTGAATAATTTTTCATCAATTATATCTGTTCTATATTCATAATTATTTAATTCATCATATAATTTTAAAATTATATTTTTATATTCTTCTTTATTCACTTTTCTATTTATTTTTATGGTTGATTCTTTGACAATCTTATCATATAAACTACTTGAAAAGAAATTCAAAAATTCTTCTTCATTTTTTATATATTTCATAATTTCCTCTTTTACTATATAATTTAAAATATTAATTTATTATCCATTCTCCATTTTTCTTGCCATTTTTTCTTTCTATTAATCCCTTCTCTTGCATTTCTGCCATATATGTTTTAACCGTTCTTACAGATTTATTAATTTGAATTGCTATTTCTTCTTGTGTTGTTGATGGATTAACCTTTAATATATTTATTATTGCTTGTTCTTCTAAAGTGCAATTATTGCCCTTTAAATTATTTTCATTTGCACTTTGAATATTATCTATATGTGTATATCTATTCTTTAATTCATATTTACTATTTGTTAGTAAATTATAAAAGAACTTCTCCAAAAATGAAGTATCTTCAAATATATTCTTTTGGAAATTTGTATAATTAGCTCTTACTAATGAATTTCTAAAATACCATGAATTATCAGCAAATACTTCGTCATTAATATCAAATCCAAAAGTTCTTAAATATTTAATAATAAATACAGCTGTTGTTCTTGTATTTCCTTCGCAAAATGGGTGTATCTGCCATATATTAGCAGTAAATGAACATAAATGATTTATAGATTCATCTAAGCTTAATCCTTTATATGAAAAAGCTTTTTCTTGTTCAAAATCATATTCTAAAGTTTCTTTTATACTTTGACATGATGCATATGTTACTGTATCACCATTTAATACCCATTCTTTTTTAGTAATATTATAATCTCTATACACTCCTGCTCCATCAAAAATATCTTTAAATAACCTTTTATGAATATTTAATAATTCTGTTGGAGAAAAATTGAAAGCTTTTTCACTTAGTATTTCTGTAATTCTTACTGCAACTTTATCAGCTTCTTCATTTTCCTTTTCAAAGTTTTTTCTGCTACCTTGAACTTCATAATATTCATCTATTCTTGTTTTTGCTTCTTCAATATCTATATTCCCTTCAATATGTTCTTTAGCAGTTTTAATTAAGTATTTTGAAGGCTTTAATCCATCTACCTCTTGTAATCCTATTGCTGTCTCCCAAGTTTTGGTCTTTTCTACTCTATTTGGTTCGCCTTGTTTAATATATTCTGATAGTTCTAAATTCCACTCTTCTTTTTTATCCATTAGAAATACCTCCTACATATATTATATCAAATATTAAATGTAATATCAATGTTTAAAGTGCAATTTTTGCACTTTAAAATGTAAAAATTGCACTTTTTTTTATTTACTTTTTTTGAGTATACACACAATTTTGTTAAATGACCTGTCGAATATAGAAATATTATTTACTGTTGTATATTATTAATCCCTATAATTATTGATTGTATCATAAAATATATTTGTTCTATATAATTTTTGTTATTTTCATCTAAATTGGATATATCTTCGCTTAATTCTTCTAATTCATATGTATTTTCTTTTTTATAATCTAAAAATTTAAGTATATTCTTAGCAGAAATCTCTTTATTTTCATCTGATAACATAAGAATTCTATTTTCATTTGAACTTAAATATATTTTATTAGTTGGCTCATATTCTATTTTTATTTTAATTTCCATATAATCTAAACCTCCTTTCAACTGCTTCTTTACCACCATCCATTATATTTGCGACTTCATCAATTATTTTATACTCTTTGCAATTATATTCTAAGCATCCGTCTTTAACAGTAATTTCATTTTTATAATTTTTATTTAAACAGATTACATTATCAACATCTAAGTTAACAACAAGCAACGGATTATGTGTTGCTATAATAATTTGTTTATAATCTCGAACTTGTTTTATATATTTAAGAAGCTCTTGAGTTATCTTTGTACTACTTATATCATCTTCTGGTTGATCTATGATAATAATATCATAATCTTTACTCAAATCATTAAATAAAAAATCATAATGAATAGCAGAAATTTCTCCCGGAGTTTCACCAACTGTGTTCTTTAGTCCATCTTTTTCAATAAATGTTTCTTCACTCAAATATTCTTCTATGAATTTATCAACTTTATTATACCATGTTTCAATCTTTTTTATATCCTTTATTCCCTGAAGTGCTTCTTCAAGTTCTTGATTTGACGTAATTTCTAATATACGTTCTTTTGAATATGATTTATTAAATAGTTCTTCATAAAATTCGTCTTCCAAAAACAATCCATCAAATTTAGCTTTCTTAACAAATGAAAAACCCTGATATAATTTTTTAGAAACACCCGCCATTTTTTCAGGAAACTTTGGTTTGTCTGGCTTATTAGCTAGTCTAACAATATACTCTATTATTAGATTACAAAAATCATTTTTTTCTTGTTTATATTTTACATTTTCTTTTTCCTTATCAGTTCTATTTTTATCCATCTCAGCATTAAAATTTCTTAAAGCAGAAATAATTAAATTTCTAATTTGATTATCAACTTCTATATTTTTAGATTTATTTAATATTGAATTTTGAATAAAATCTAATTGTTCGTTTATAATGTTGATTTTATCTTCATACTCTTTGTAAAACTCTTGATTAAAACCAATTTCAGATTCAAAAGAGTTTATTATATTTTCTAATGCTTCACTTCTGCTTTTATATTTATTTTGAGTTGTTTGTATATCAATCTTTACTGTTGGAATATAAAGAGTATCTTTTTCTAATATTAGATTAATTTTACTATCATCTAGTTTTTTTCTTATTTTCTCTGTTTCTATATTATAGTTTATATAAGTAATCATATCTTTAGCATATTTTTGAATACATTCTTTAAAAGCTGTTTTAGTAGCTATAGGATTATAATATTCTGAATTATTAAATAGTTCTCCTTTTTTTACCTGATCAATTATTTGATTCTGTTCCACATAATATATATTAGGCTTTCCAATAACCATTTTGGTTACATTATTTTTTTCTACCAAGCTTTTATAATGTTTTTTTAATTTATCTTCATTATTAAGAAATTCTAACAAAAATGTTTTACCTGAGCCATTATCTCCAATAATAGCATTAATTCCGTTACTCAATGAAATTTCATTTGAATCAAATTTTATAGATTTAATTACATTGATATTTTTATTTTGTACTCTATTAAATCTATTTTCCATGTTAGTAAAAGCAAATATTAATCCATCAAAATTTGGTAATGCTTTAATTTTTGTAACATAATTTCTATTAGATGCTTTTGAATCTTTACAAGGATAGTATTCCCATTGATGGCAATCACTCCCTATTATGGTTGCAACATTTTCATTGGCTTTTTTTAAACTATTAATTAGCATTCCTTGAACACTTGGTTTTTGATATTCTAATGCATTTATATAACCTGTTTTTATAAAATTATAAATATCATTTACAGAATTTGATAAACTTTTAGGGCCACCTTCTTCGTTATCAAAATGTTTATGTTGATGAGCTATTAAAATAACATTTAATCCAATCACTCTAAGTATTTTTTCAAATTCTTCACGGGTATAAAACTCATCTTGCTTTTCTATCAGATTATTATTAATAGTATCTTCAATATTTTTTAACTTATCTTCCTCTTTATCATCAAATATTGCTATGATATGACAACTTGGTTTTCCTTCCTCTATTTGAACATCAAATTCAACTCCAGGCAAATTTTTATATATATTTTTAAATAAATTCTGAGATATTCTATTTTTTATAGCAATGTATAATTCATAACTAAATCTATTATGATCTGTAATAGCAAACATATTAATGTTATTTTCATTAAGCTTTTGCAATAGTACATCTAAATTTTCTATATTTGAATTTTGGGCATATCCATCACTTTCCTTGTATGCACTAAATATTGAGTGGATATGTAAATCAATACTTATAATATCATTTAATTTATTCATACACGAACTCCTTTCTCTTAAAATTATACAATGATTATACCTATCTTTAATTAAATTTCTTGTCGAAACTTGTCTTTTGTTATCAAAAAAGCAAAATAATCCTGTAATTTTTAATTACTCTCATACTTTGCTTTTCTTTTGTATACCTATTCTAAATACTCTTTTAATCCATCAACTATTTTATAAACCTTAGTCATTGGATTTCTTTGTGATGCTTGTCCGCCTTTGTTTAGTTCTTCCATATATTCACAATTCTTTATTGCTGTATGTAGCTTTCCTTCACTTGTAACATTATCAAATATATTTGTATCGTTTTTAGTATAATCACCTAATCCTTTTTTCTGAAATTCTTTGCTAAGTTCTTCTAAAACATCATCTTTTGAAATATATCTATTCACTTTCTTAAAATGTGCTAATAACCAAAGTTCAAAGTTTGGATTAGACCAAGCAACATTGTAATCACAGTTTTTTATTGCAGAATCAAATTGTTCATCGTTATAATCATCTTTATCGAATACTAACCAAACTTGTCCATATACCTTATTTGCATGGTTAACTGTTTTTTGAGTATATTTTACTAAAGATGTTGTATTCATTCCTGTTCCTTTTACATCAATATTTGGAATTAAAACATCTACCTTATTTCCATACTTTTCATTGATTTTTCTTTTTAACCCGTTAAAATAGTTCGGCTCTGTTTTCTTTCCTTCACACACAATCAATTAATTGGCTGGTGCTTGCCTTTTACTTTTTAATCTGTCTTTCCTTGAAATATTATTGTTTTTCATAATCTATTTCAAATTCTTCCAATACTGGAATAGCACCATATCTTCCAGTTAAATAATCTTTATTGTATGTTGCATCATTTCTTACTTTTTTCCCTGCATTCTTGTCATCTTCTAATATATAATCAGACAATGCATATATTTCTGAAATACCATCTTTATCTTTTTCTGCAAACCATATTTCATCTCTTCTAAATGTTTCTTTATTTAAGTTTACTGTATCATGTGTTGAATATATTAACTGACCATTGCCTTTATTTGTATCACTATTGTGGAATAAATTAATAATATATCTTGTTAATAAAGGATGTAATTTTGCATCTAATTCATCAACAAATAATACCATACCATTTTTTAAAGCATCCATAAAGAAATCAAATAAATGGAACATTTTTCTAGTACCATTAGATTCCAAATAAAATGGCAATACTTTCAATTCTCCATTCTCCCCCTTATGAATAACCTCTATATCTATTATTCCATTATTGCTTTTTACAGCCTCTATTGAATCTGGTGTAGTTTTTATTTCTTCAATTCCAGAATCAAAAGTTTTTATAAATTTTAATAGTTCCTTTTTATAATTTTCATCACTTAATATTTTTAATGAAACTCTATTATTAATAAATCTTTCAAAATTAGGATTGCCTAAGTCTAAATATGTGCTATTTACAAACCAATCATATACACTACTAAAATCTTCGTTGTTTCTATCTATTTTACTATATATATTCAAGAATAATGTTCTTTCGTCTATATTTGCTAGCATTGTTATCTTATTATTTCTAATATTTTTTACATTATTTTTTTCTCTCTCAAAAATAGAATAAAACTTATTAACTCTTTTTTCATATAGCCATTCTGAAATAATATTATCTTTGACTAATTCAAAACCATATTTGTATATTTTATTGTTTTTAGCTAATATTTCAACTTCTAAGGCAATTGGATCGTTATTTATCATAAAGCTATATACATTTTCTTCATCAATTGGAGAATTCTTTTTAGAGTCATCACTTACTAATATTCTCTTTTTCATATAATCAAAAGCTTGTAACACATTAGTTTTTCCACTAGCATTAGCACCATAAATTGCAGATACTTTTAAATATTCACCATTATCAATTTTAGCCACATTATATTCATGTTCTTTTAATGATGTTGCTTCCATATCTAAACAATTTTCATTTTTAAAAGATTTGAAATTTTTAAAACTAAATCTTATTAACATCTTAAAATCCTCCTTTACTTTATATATTATATGCTAAAATTAAAAAAATATCAATATATTTGAGAAAATTTCTCAAATATATTGATATTTTTCTTTTTTACCAATTATATTCCCATAAACTTAAATGACCTTTTGCATCTATTGGATTTTCAAATACTTCAATATCTGTAACTTGCCATCCATAGTTTTCTTGAAAAGAACTTTTAGTATAAATATCACTATTTTCTTTTAATAATAATTGTTTAAATTCTGGAGACATTTTTATACAATCGACTAACTTTACTTTTCCTAATATTTTTCCATATGGCAATTCTTCCGGAAGATATTTTGCTAATCTTTTCATTGCTTCTTTATCTATACCTTTTCCTGCATGTATTAATAAATCTCCTCTATATTTTGTTTGCCAACTTCTAAATTCAAATCTTTTATCACCTTGCATTATTAAAGTTGCCCATGGTTGTTTAATTGTTAAAGCTTTCATTTAAGCTAACTCCTTTATCTTATTATCTTCCCATTCCTCGTATTTATTTTTGTATTCTTCTTCATCACCTGCTAATATTTCTGTGCCATCATTAAAAATAATTAGGATTTTATTAAAATCACTTCCACCAAAGTGTAAATAATCTTGTCCACCATCTATATAACAATTTCCACATTTACAGTCTACTAAATTATGTCTATTTTTTGATTCAATTATATCATTACAAGATAAACATTTTATTTTCATATTTTTTCTCCATTAATTAGCTTTAAATCTATTAATTTTTTAGCAATATTATAATATTCAACTTTTGACAAAACTTTTTCTATTGCTTGTTTATATTTTTCTTGATTATCTATTGATTCTTTTTCAATTCCTTTGAGCTCTTTTTTTATTATATCTTCCATCTTATTATAATAATCCTTATTAATATCTAAAAATGCATATTTATTTGCCTCTTTTAGTTTATCTTTATCCACATAATTGCAAAAATAAATTAAAGTAAGCTTTTCTATAATATATTTAAATATTGCTAAATCTCGAAAAGTTTCATCAAATATTATATTTTCTTCATAAAGTATTTCTAAAAATAAAATTGGTAAAATCATTATTAGATTAAGATATAATAAAACGACATCTGTTTTTTCTCTTTCAAAAAATCTTAGCATATTCCTATGAATTGTTGGATGAGCAAATTTAGATAAGACATTATATATTTTGTTATAATCTTCTTCTATGTTCTCATATTTTTTTAATATTATTTTTCTTAGATAACTTTGTGATAAATAATCCTTTGCTTTTTTATTTATCTTTCTTCTTTCAAGATAACACTCATAACTATCTTCTTTGCAATATTCTTTTCTTACATTTGCATCTATTCTAATTCCAAATAGCATCATCATTAATTCAAATGCATTCCTTGTTAGAACTATTCCATCCAATAATCTATTATTATCTACTAGCCTATATGCACGTTTATAAGTATCAATACAATCATTGAATAATTCAATTTCTATAGAATCATTTGTCTTTTCTTGAGTTTCTTGTAATTTGTTTATAAATATATTGTTTATATCCTCAAAAATATCCTTTATTTCATTATTCATTTATTCTATCATCTCTTTACATTTTAACTCAGCTTGTCTTATAACAGTTTGAACTGCTTTTTCACTTTTGTTAGGTGGGTAATTATATTTAATCAAAAGTTTCTTAATTTCGATTCTCATTTTAGCTCTTGCATCTTTTCTAATATCCCAATCTATAGTCATATTACTATTAACCGTTTCTACAAGTTCTTTTGCTATTTGAACTAAGATTTCATCTTTCATTAATTCTTTAACTTCTGGATCATCTCCTAATGCATCAAAGAATGCTTTTTCTTCTGATGATAAATTAAATTCATTTCCTGCTTTTAATTCTTCTTCAATTTCATTTTTTAAGTTTATTAATTCTTCAATTATTTTTTGTATATCTTCTACACTTGTCCTCTCATTATATGTTGCTGCAATTTTTTGAAATTTTGTTGAGAATTTTTCCATCATAACAACATTTTGTCTTCCTATTTGATTTACATACTCTTTTAATGCTCTATTTAATACCTCAACTGCAATATTTTTCTTCTGCATTTTTGCTAACTTATTTAATATCTCATTACTTAATAATGCTAATTGATTGCTATTATGTACTTCACCTATTTGTAGCATTTCATCATCTTGTATTGCTCTTTCTAACATTTTTGCAACATTTGCATTTATTTCTTTAACATCTATTTTATCTCCACTTAATTTTGATATAAATGATCTTACAGCTATAAAAAATAATATTTCATCTTTTAGTTCTTGTGATAAAGCTCCTGTACATAAAGCATACAGACTTTTAACATCATAACTATATTTCATAAATTCTTTTTTCTTTTCTTCTGTTTCTAACATCCAGTTTGCACCTGCCATTATTATTTCGTATTTATCACTATCTGTTGTTGTAGCAAAGTGTCCATAATAGAATCCTTTAAATAAATCTCTTATTAGTTCTACTTTATCATTTAAAACTTTTACTAATTCACTATTATCTACAATCTTGCCTTGGTCTCTCTTTGTATATGTTTTTAATGCATCTAGCAACCATCTTTTTAATCCTATATAATCAACAATTAATCCACCGGTTTTATCTTTATAAACTCTATTTACCCTTGCGATTGCTTGCATTAAATTATGAGCTTTCATAGGCTTGTCCACATACATTGTTCCAAGTCCAGGCACATCAAATCCTGTTAACCACATATCTACAACTATTGCAATTTTGAAGCTAGACTCCATATCTTTAAAATTTACTTCTAATTGCTTTTTATCTTTCTTAGAACCTATTGCTTTTTGCATTTCTTCATCATCTTTATTATTAGATGTTATTATCATATTGACTTTGTTTTTCCATTCTGGTCTTAATTCTAAGAATTTGTTATACATTGTAAATGCAGACTGTCTTGAATATGCTACAACCATTGCTTTATTAGCTACACTTGTTTCTATTTCCTCATAATGCTTTATAATATCTTTAACTATCATTTCTAATCTATCTGGATCTTCTATTATTTGTTTCATTGTAGCCATTGCTTTTTTAGATTCTGCTATTTTATAATCATCTATACCTTCTTCTGTTTCAAGCATATTGTAATAATCATCTATCTCATCTAATATCTTTTGATTTAGTCCAACTCTTGCCATTCTTGATTCATACATAATTGGTACTGTTGCACCATCCATAATAGCTTGTGTCATATCATAAGTATCTATTATATTTCCAAATACATTTGTTGTTGACCTGTCCTTTGTTTCAACAGGCGTTCCTGTAAATCCAATATATGTTGCATTTGGGAAAGCATCATGCAAATACTTAGCTGTTCCATATTTTTTATATGCTTCCATTTTAGCTTTATCGAATTTTATTGTTGCATCTAATCCATAATGGCTTCTATGGGCTTCATCTACTAAAACTAAAATATCATCTCTTTGGCTAAATACTCCTGTTTCTTCTTCAAATTTCTGTAATGTAGTAAAGAATATTCCACCAGATTTTCTTCCTTCTAATTTCTCGTTTAAATCTTGTCTATTTTCAATTTGTACTGGTTCTTGTTTTAAATATTCAGAGCATTTTGCGAATGTTGTAAATAACTGATTGTCTAAATCATTTCTATCTGTTACAACCACTATACTTGGATTATTTAATACTTTTATCATATTACCAGTATAAAATACCATTGAGAAACTCTTTCCGCTTCCTTGTGTATGCCAAAGTAATCCCGCTTTTCCCGTTTTGTTATCTATTGCATTTTCTGTACTGGTTATAGCTTTCTTAACTCCAAAATATTGATGATATGCTGATAGGATTTTACTATCTTCACTCCACAATATGAAATTACTTATAATATCTAATAATCTATCTTTTCTAAGCATTCCATTAAATAGAGTTTTATGAGTAGGCATATTCTCTAATACTTCATCTGTGTCTTCTACTTTTTTCCATTCTGAAAATCTACTCCATGGACTGGTAATAGTTCCTGCTCTTGCTTGTACTCCATCACTAACAATCATAAATTGGTTATAATAAAATAGTGATGGTATGTGTACTTCTTGATATCCTTTTAATTGATTATATCCATCAATTAACTTAACATCCTCTCTTACTGTTGATTTTAATTCAACAACTACAAGAGGCATGCCGTTTATAAATATAATTATGTCTGGTCTTTTTTCACTATGTTCAATGATTGTGTATTGGTTAATTGCTTTGAATGTATTATTTTGGATATTTTCAAAATCTATTATTTTAATAGTTTTATATTTTGTTTCTCCATCTTCTTGAATTGGTACAGAAATTCCTCCTAATAAATATTTAGTAAATTGTTTATTGTTTAATATAGTATTATTATTGTCTAAATTTCTAACTGTTTTTATAACTTCTTGTATCTGTTCAAATACAATTCCTTTATTAATTCTTTCAATTGCATCAAAAAGATCTTCTTCTAGCAATACTTTAGAAAAATCTGTACGTTCCATTTCGTATCCATTTATACATTCATATTCTAATTCTTTTAATATTTTCATTGTTACATTTTCTAGTGTTTCTTCATCAAACATAATTTGCCCCCTAAATTATATTTTACTCAACTTTGTTTAGTTTTCCATTTATATACCTATAGCTTCCAAATTCTATATGCCCTTTTGTCAAATTCATACCAACAACATATGACTTTGTTAATTTATTTACACCTATAAAAGTCATCGGTGTTGCATGTTCTACTTTATATACCATTGAAACAATTATAGGCATTTCATTTATTTTTGCATCAATTTCAATTGTATTTTTAGTTATTTCATCGTATATAGATAAAGTATAATCATCATATTTATTTTCATCTATAAAATCTTTTACAATTGATGTTCCACCATCTGTTATAGCTAAATCAATATCGTTTATTTTCCATATAGTATCTCCAGTAAGTTGATGTTTTTTCTTTTCATAATCTGAATTCATAATATTCCTCCTTTTATACAAATCATAATTTGTCTGACTAAATTTCTATTATTCTGGCGCAGAAAATCCAATTTTTCTTTTAGGATGTTCCTCTTCAATTGGTAACGCTGTTAGTAAGAAATTTAATTGATTAATATGTTGTATAAGTGTTGATTTTTGTCCATTCACTATTCCTTTGAATACTAAAACAACAGACTTTTCATATGTAATTTCTTCTACTTGCATTAAAACAGATTGTCCAAAGTTAGTAAGCATTACACCTACTGTATGTTCTTTATCTAGTGTTTTCTCGAATTCCTGAATATATTTTTTTATAATTTCAAACTGTGTATCTGAAAACATATGTTGAGTAGGTAAATCCATATTTTCAATAATGTTACTATAATCTGGTATTTCAATTCTTGGTATATCAATCTTTGGTAAATTGACTTTTGGTATTTCCATTTATATTCCCCCTTATATTATATTTTATCTAAATTTATTTCTCCATTCATTAGTTTGGGTAATAATATATCTCGTAATTGTTCTAATCTTTTATTTTCCTCAATTATATTTTTATATTTATTCATAATATTAGTAAATATATTTTCATATTCTCTATTCTTTGATTCTGTTCCAATTACAAATTCAATTTTATTCATGTTTTCTTGATTTATCTTTTGTTGAACAGCTCCTGTTATCATACTTTCAATGTTTATTTTTCTTAAAGCAAAAACTAAAAATTCTGTAGAAATCTTCTCTCCTTTTAGAACATGTGCATGATTATTTATCCAATTCTTTCCCCATATATATTGTAATACTGGATAGCCTTCATCTGTTTTTACTGTGCCATCTTCTCCCATCAACAAATATGTATCATCAAAAATATAATCATCTACATAATCAATTATTGAAGTAGCACCATAATATGGATATTTGCCTTTATGATTCTCTCTTTCTCTGCTAGACATTGGTTTTCTTTTAGAATCATAATTATTAACGACATCACCTAATTTAACTATCTTATATCCAGTAGGTAATTTATCTTTATATTTTGTAAAATATTGAAAATATAAATTATCTCCCAACTCAAACAAATTATCATTTATCTGATTATTTAATTCTATTTTTTTATCAATATTTTCAAGTATATTCACAATTTTATTTTGTTTTTCAAGTGTTATATCACTAAACCTAAAATTCAATAAATCATTGATTTGAATATTAGGTTGCCCTGTTGTTCCAAATGCAATTCCATTTATGTAATTTCTAAATTCTTTCATTTGTATTATATAATAAATGAATCTACTATTGTATTTTGTTTCATCAATTACTAATCTAATTAGCCCATTATTATATACAGCATTATAATCTTTTTCTATATATTTATTTATTCCTACTGTACTTCCAGTTCTCGCTATAATAATGTTCCCTTTTCTCAGTTTATATCTTTTATAATTATCTTCATTTACACTCGTATATCCCCAATCGTTATACATTCTTTTATTAGAAATGTCTCCAATTCTTAAGCATTTAATTCCTGTATTATAATCAACAATTGGTGCTCTTTGTATTGCATCTGCTCCCGTATTAGCACTTATGATAACATCTTTTAATTTAACTTCTGTTAATTTCACAATTTCACCTACCATATTTATTTTTATAAAACTACTTTATGCACATGGTATCATTTCATCTATGTGTATCTCGTTGTTTTTATAATTAACTTCCACATACCACTGCCATTCAGTTTCATCTTCAATGTTGAATACCATAAAAGAATAAAAATTATTCCCTTTATTTACTAAATCTTCTATTCTGTCAATTTTCATTATTTGATAGCCTTTCCATTCAGCACTCTTTTCTAAGTAATAATTTATTTCATCAATTAGAATTTGTACATTTTCTTTAAGCCAGTTTAATGTCAAAATGTCCTTTATATTTCTAGATTGCTCTAATAATATCTTTTCTTGTACTATAGAAATTTCATTTACTATTTCTATTTTTTTATTTGTAAGATTTTCAAACTCATCTTCAAGCTCTCTTGGAAAATCTTGAACATTTTTAGTAAATAATATGAATCTTTTATTTTCCGTTTTCTTTGCATATTCAATTATGCTCTCCCATAACACTGCATCTTTAAAACCTTTGTCTGAATTACCATTTTCACCAATAAATGGTTTATTTTTATTAATAGCTCTTTTTAGGAGATTTTGTAATGAAAGATTTTTTATTTCAACTGTATTAATATTATAGAATTCCAAATATTCTTTCAATAATTTTTCTAGTAATTCATGATATTTAAAATTTTCATCTACGTTCAATTTAATATTATGTACTCTTTTAAATTTATTGTATGATTCATTTAATTTTAATAATTCTTCTTTGTATTTATCATTAATTTGTTTTTTTAATTCTTCAATAGTTATTTCGGATATATTTATTTTATAATAGTCTACTACATCATTTGTACCTAAAAAATCTATAAAATCCTCAAATTGACTTCCAAAATGAAATATTGAAAAATCATCTATATTTTTTCTTCTCAAAAAATTTGTGTCAAAAAAAACTTCAGTCAATTCCATAACCAATAGCCTCCAAGTTCTTCTTAATTTCTTCTTTCAACTTATGAGACTCTTCAAATTGTACTTTTAATTCAGTTGTTATTGTTTTCATTTTTTCTTCAAAAGGTATTCCATCATCTTCTTGTTCTTCTGTTCCTACATATCTACCTGGTGTTAATACATAGTTATTATCTTTTATTTCCTCTATTGTAGAAGCTTTACAGTATCCAGCTACATCTTCATAATTTTCATTGTTTTGGAAATTGTGATATGTATCTGCAATTTTAGATATATCGTCTTCATTTAGTTCTCTTAATTTTCTTGTTACCATTGTTCCAAAATTTCTTGCATCTATAAACAATGTTCTTCCTTTTTGTTTTTTATTTCTATTTAAAATCCATATGCTACAAGGTATTGTAACTGTGTAAAATAAATTAGATGGCATTGATAATATACAATCTACTAAGTCTGCTTCTATTAGATTTTTTCTAATTTCTCCTTCTTGCCCACCTGCTGATAATGATCCATTTGCAAGTATTATTGCTGCTTTTCCGTTCATAGATAATTTTGATACCATATGTTCAACCCATGCAAAGTTAGCATTTCCTTTGGGTGGTATTCCATATTTCCATCTAGGATCATCTAATAATTTTTCTTGTCCCCAATCAGAAATATTAAATGGCGGATTTGCTAATACAAAATCTGCTTTTAAATCTTTGTATAAATCGTTATGGAATGTATCATCTGCAAATTTTCCTAATCCTTCATTGTTTATTCCTCTAATAGCTAAATTCATTTTTGCTAATTTCCATGTTGTTGGGTTTTTTTCCTGCCCATATATAGTTAAATTTCTAGCATTTCCGTTGTGTCTCTTAATAAATTTAATACTCTGTACAAACATTCCTCCAGAGCCACATGCTGGATCGTAAATTCTACCTTCATATGGTTCAAGAATTTCAACCATTGTTCTAACCAAACATGCTGGCGTATAGAATTCTCCACCCTTTTGCAATTCATTAGATGCAAATTGTCCTAAAAAATATTCATATATTCTTCCTAAAATATCTTTATCTTGCGCTTCTTTACTCCCAATTTTTATATTAGTAAATAAATCAATTATCTCTCCTAAATTTACGTTTCTATAATTGGGACTATTAAATTCTTTAACTAGAACACCTTTTAAAGATGGATTTTCTCTTTCTATTTCTTCTAACGCATCATCAATTATTTGACCAATATGTGGATCTTTAGAATGAGCATTTAAGTATTCCCATCTTGCTCTAGCTGGAACATAAAAAACATTTTCTGCTTCATAGCTATCTCTATCTTCTTCCAAACCATATCCATCTTCTACTAGAGTTTGGTATTTTTCTTCAAATGCATCAGAAATATATTTCAAAAATATTAATCCTAATATTATAAATTTATAATCTGAAACAGGAACAGCTCCTCTCATTTTATCTGCTGATTCCCATAATTTTTTTTCTAATTTTTTTAATTCTTCTTCTTTCATTTTGCACCTCAAATATTTATAATAATTCTAGTATATTTTATATCATAAAATGACATTTTTCTCAATATATACTTCTAAATATTTACAATTAATTTCTTCCAAAGAAAATATCATAAGGATAACCAGCTTTAATATATTTTTCGGTTAACTCCATCTTATACTTTTCTAACAATTCCAAATACTTTTGTTTAAAGACATTTTTACAAATCCACTCAACACCTTTACTAGAAATAACAACTTTGCCATCAACTAAAAATTTATATTGTTTAAATCCATTATCACACATTTTTTTAATAGCTTTTCTAACAGTATTTTCTTTCCTATTGAAGTAATTGCATAACTGTTTTATATCCATATCTTCATTCCACCAATTTTTATTGCGTTCTACTTTCAAAAAATCTTCATACAATTTAATTCTGGTTTCAAAAAATTCTACATTAGCATCTATTAAAGATTTTTCTTTTTCAAAATACACAAATTTTATTCAGTAATACCCTTCTACTAAAATAAAATATTTTCTACTTCTTACTTTTTTACTTCTCCATCTACAAGTTGGATGTTTTTTTAACATAACTTCTATAGCTTTTCTTAAATCTTTATGTGTTATTTCTTTTCCATATTTAGTAGTAACACCTAGTAATTGAAATCTCTTTAAGATTTTATTATATGATAAGAAAATACTATCTAAAACTTGCTCTGAATCCATTTTCATTTTTCATCACTCCTACTTTTTTAATTTTATTAATGCTAGTCTACGTAGCATTGATAGTTAGCAAAATTTATTTTGCTCGAATTTTATGTAGTATTTTTTAGTACCTAATATTCGCCAGCGTGGTGTATTGACACCATTTTTGCTGTTTAGGGGAAAATCCCTAAAACCCTTATTAGCTCTCCGAGGAAAATTTTTATTTATTTTTTTAGTAATTTTTATTTAAATTTTAGAAAAAGTTTGAACAAAAAATTCAAACTTTTTCTATTTACAATTGTTATAATTTATATTATAATTTTATTGGGTTTTTAGATTGAGTTAGCAAATAGTTTGGTCGCTTATGCTAACTTTTTCTTTTACTTTTATTTCTTCTGCAATTGAAATTCCATAACACATTTCATATAGAACTTCAACAATTTCTTCTGCAATTTCTGTTTCATTTTCAGTAGATAATTGTTCAATTAATTGCTCTTTATTATATCTTATTGTAATAACAATTGGTATTTCATTATCATATCTATTACTAATAATTTTATATAATTTTTTTAGAGCCCATTTACTTAAATTTTCATTACTAAAATCATCAATAATTAGCATATCCACTTTAGAATATAATTCTATAATTTCTGTTTCTGTTAGTCCTTCTTTATTAAATGTGTCTTTAATTTTATCAATTATAGAACTACTTTTTTCCATTAGCACAATTTTATTTTGTTCAATCATTTTATTAGCAATACAAGCTCCAAAATATGTTTTTTCATAGCCTATATTTCCATAAATAATCCACTTTTCATATCAGATTTAATACATAAATCTGTAAATTTTATTAATTTATTTATAATAGTTTTATCTTTGTATGTATCACTAAAATCTTCGAAATTACACTTTTGTAATCTCTTTTTCATATAGTTATCTTTATAAATATTATTAATAATTTTTCTATTCTTTTCCTGTCTTTGTTTTTCTTCTTGTTCTAAATCAAAATCTTTCCAAAATTGAATTGCTTTTTCACAATTACATCTTTCATATTCGATCATGTTTTTATCATAATTTACATACAAATAATCCAATCCAATTGGCTTTAAATTTTTATTACAAAATCCACATTTTGCACCTTCATTGGTGATAACTTTATAATTTGAATTCTTTAAATCCACTTCTATTCTCATCTCCTTCTTTTTCTATTTTATTTCTAATCTTTTTCTCTTCTTTAGTGTTACGTTGCGTTATTATAACGTTACTTTTTTCTGTTTCACTTTTCTTTTTTTCACGATATTTTTGTTGTCTTAAACAATTTTGTAGTCTGATTTCTTCAAGTTTATCAGCACTTTGGTACTTAGACCAATTCTTGATTTTATAAAAATTATCTTCTATAATAATCATTTTTAATTCTTCAAATTTTTCTAAACATTTTGTGATTTTTTTCTTAGACTTTCCCATAATCTTTGAAAATTCATCAACTGTCATTGTTTTTTCTTCTGTTATTGATAATCTACCTTGATAATTACATTTCATTGCTATTGTTAAAAGTTGTATCCATACTCTAATTAGTGTATCTCCATCCTTTTCACTTTCTAACAATTTTACTTTATTATTATCAAAAAAATTTGTAGATAATTTTAACCATTGTAAATTTGCCATATCCTCCTTTCCTCACTTTCTTTAGAATCTAATCTATTGATTCTTTTTCCATTTTTGATAAATATTCATCTAGAGCTTGTACTCTAAATAAATATTTTCCACCAACTTTAGAACATGGTATTTTCTTTCTTCTTACTAATTGACTAATTAACCAGTAAGAAATTCCTAAGTATTCTGATGCTTCTTTCATCGTTAGTGTTGTTCTTTGTATTTTATCAATTATCATTACTTTACCTCCCTTCTTTTGTTAATAATTGTATTATATTTTGTATAATTAACTTTGTAAAGACCTTCTTTTTTATTTTGATAATTTGAAATTTTTTTTTAATTTATTTTATCATTAACAAATCTCTCTAATACGCTGTATATCAGCAACTAAATTTTAATATTAATATTTTTTAGCCTTAATATTACTTTTTGGAGTTATACTATAAAATTTTTATTGTTGACATTTGTTAATCATTATGTTATTATATTTTTGATTAACAAAGTTTTATGAGGTATTTTTATGAAGAAATTTTATAATTCGGCAGATTTATGTACATCAATAATGAGAAGTGAATATACAAATTCAGATAATAGCTTTTTCTATAATACATTTGTGCCTATTGAGGCCAATAATAATGATGAGGCAATTCAATCAATAAAACATATAAAATCAGAAATCAAAAAAATTTCAGATGAAGATATGAAAAAAAATAATCTTAATATAATCGCACCATCATTGTTAAATTCGCAATTATATGTCACAAAATTGATGAATGTTCAAACTTCAGAGCAACTAATTATTAATTTTTTAGAATACGATTTTACAAATTTCTCAAACTATTTCTCATTCTTCCTTGACTTTGGCTTTTTATCTATAGTTTCACCTGTAAAATCAGCAGATATAGCAATGTTTAGAGCACTTTCTATAACTACACTAAATGAATTATTAGCTTTGGCTTATAAATACTATAAAAAAGGCAAAAATAATCTAATATCATACCAGGAAGAATATAAAAGAATTGTTAACTTTATTTTCAATCTTGATAATGATAAAAATTTAAATGACCTATCTCCGCACAACTTACTTTTTCTTTATGAAATATTACATGAACCAGAAAGTAGTATCTTTAAATATAGAGCCAATATAAACATTACTGAAAATATGTTACAAATATATGATTTGTTATCTATTAATCCTGATTATGTGAAAGCTACAAGAAAAGATACAAAAACCCTAATAAAACAAATAAAAGAACTGTCCAATAACAATAATATAAAACTTGAATACGGAAAAGTATATAAACTTAGCTCTGTTTTTGAATTATTTTATTTAAATTTACTATTTCTAGTAAGCAACAATAATAATTACATAAAAAAATGCAAATGTTGTGGTAAGTATTTTTATACAAACAAAGTAAATGTAACTTATTGTAATAGAATTCAAAATGAAAAGACTGGACAGACATGCAAAGATGTTGGAGCAGATATTGTTGCTTTAAGAGAAAAGAAAAAAGATTATTTAGTTAATTTAAAAGCCTCTATAGCTTCCAAAAAAGCTATGGACGTAAAAAGACATCCTGATATTCCAGAGTATAAAGAAAATTATAAAAATTGGAAACCTTTGGCTTTGAAATATTTACAAGAAT
>ERZ773224.407-NODE-407-length-61513-cov-7.717335_pt1 | contig 61513 bp, 50 predicted proteins | sample MGYA00580526_ERZ773224 | MGnify/ENA primary metagenome ERZ773224 (study PRJEB29015, sample SAMEA2737743) | human gut metagenome | biome: human gut; feature: human-associated habitat; material: faeces | place: China | collected 2012 ... | reverse complement strand
AACAAAATTATGCTCGAAAATCCGCACACATTTCTTATGAAGACAGGTTCTAAATTATTATTCCTCAAAATCCCTGATAAATCTCATGTAGCCTATGCAGAACTCACTTTTCCACCAGTTTGCGGCAATGTGGTATTCCGCATAGTCATTGCACCATATCCATGTTACGGGGAAGCTGCCGTCAGGAAGCTGCATTTGTTTTACAAGCCTGCACTGCTCTTTCAGAAGCTCTTCGTTTCCGTCTATGAAAATGCTGTCCTTTGAGCGGATAAAGTCAGCAGGGAGAGATACATATTCCTTTCCCCATTTTGATGTGTCCCTGCAAATGCTGTTATTTACCTGAGTGATGAGCTTTTCTTTGAATCTGTCCATGCAGCAAACGTCCGCCCCTGTTATGCAAAGACATTCATAAAGCCTTACAAAGCAGTTCGTTACGTGCATTTCGTTGAACGGAACATTTGCATCAAACCATTCCACTGCTTGCTTTGCAATGATAAGCGCTTTCTGATAGATCACGCTGTCCTTCTCCGCAAATTTAAGTATAAACCCTGCCAGCGCCGCAGTGGGATTGTAGCGAAATTCGCTCTCGCCGTTGTATGCCCACCATATGGCACAGGGATAGTCATTGTTGCTGGGCACAGTGTTCAGCCACTGGTCATGCGCCTTATCAAAGCAGCTGCCGCTTTCAAGATATCTCAGCATTCCCTTTATTATCGGGTGAGACTTATCCGAAAAGCCTATCTCGTCAAGTATCTCAGCTGCTTTCCACACGCCCATTGGCAGGGAGTTTGGATTAAAATTGTCCTCCTCCAGTGCGTGACCAAAGCCGCCGTCCTCATTCTGAAAGGCGCTCAGTGCGGTCACAACATCATCTGCGCTGCCGTTTTCAAAATGAAATCTCCACCGTGCAAGCTCCAAAGGTCTTGCGTTCCTGTAAACAAATCCTCTTGCTTTTTCAAATACTGTCATATGGTATCCTCCTATCATTTTTATTTTATGATATCATGATATCCGCTGCCTGTATTGTAAAAAAGCGACATTTTTGCATTTTCCAGCGCCTGTTTTGGGGTCATGGAGTGATATTTCCTGAAATCCTTCAGCAAATGGGACTGGTCGGTAAAGCCGTATTTCACCACAGCCTCAAATATGTCAAAATCCGCCGAAAAGCACATATCCTGCCACAGCTTCTGATATCTTACCAGCGATGAAAAGCTTTTGGGAGATATGCCCATTTTTTCGCTGAAAATGCGTTCCAGTTTCTTTTTTGATACGGCGTTCTTTTCCGCCAGAGCTGATATCTTTTCTCTTCCGCCCGATGATAATATATCATGCACCGTGTTCATAAGGCATGGATCCATGCGGTCGGCGCATATTATTTGCATGAGATAATTCTGTGCATACAGCGCACGTTCTTCAAGGGTGTTTGTGCTTATGAGCATTGGCACCAGTCGGGCGGAGAATGACCCGAAAAATTCATCGGGAGCATATCCGCCGTTTACAGTTCCCGCAAAGGAGTTCGCCGAAAACAGTGCCGCAGTCCAGGCATAAAATCTTATGGCAAAGACCGATGTGCCGTCTGCCATTCCGCTTGAAAGATGTGTGCTATCGTCAATGGTGCAAAAGCACCCCGAGACCTTGCCGCTGGCATTGTCAATGCGGTAAATGATGTCCATGCAGGTGTCGGGTATAACAAGCTGCGGCCGCATATCAGGACTGCTTTTATATGTCCAGAAGCAGCGGATATACGGCTTCAGCGACTCACAGGGGGATATTTCTCTGTACCCGTCCGAGCGGTCAAAGGGCTGGGCTGTTATGGGACGGTACATTTTTGTAAGTGAAAGCATAAAACTCCTTGTTAATAAAAATGCCGCCGTATTCGGCGGCAATAGTTCAGTCTTTAAAACTGCACTTACGTGCAAATTCCTCAAACATCTCCGTAAGCTTTTCATCAAGCTTTTTGCGGCTGTTGGGCTTATGAAGCTCCATTGTGCAGTCAAGCAATTCACTTTCATCTATCTGCAATAGATAAGAAATTCGGTGAACGCTTTTGTTTCTCATCTCGGCACGAAGCCTCCAAATTCCGTGTTCTGCCTGTTTCACCTCAAAAAATTCAGCCTTGCCGTGAAGTTTTTCCCAAGCGTTACGAATGTTATCCTCATTTAAATTGCAGTCAAGCTCGGCGGCTATGCCGAGGTAAAATTCCGCAGACGGCTCTGCACCCTCTTTGGGAAAATACAAATAAGCCTGATAAAGCTCACCAACACCGTAATCTTCACAGTCAGAAAAATGATTGTCACGGGGAGCAGACACAATCATCGTTGTACCGCTTAAAAGCTCGATAGTTTTTTCGGGATATGGATTGCCTGCGACCTTATCGCTGATTTTTCTGCTACGGTCAAGAGCCTCAATTATAATTTTGCCAAGCTTTTCGGGGTCGGAGTGATCGGTAAATTCAAGAGGTGTGTCAAAGGTAAGTATGCCCTTTTCACCCTGAGATGAATCACAGCTTATAGGGTATTGACATCCCTTTTTATGCCACCATATATTAAATGAGTACTTTTTTCTGAAAATATTATAATAAAGGGAACAGGAATCATAATATCGGTCCAAATCTTTAGTATCCTTAGCATCATAGAATTTCAGAAATGCATCTCTATCTTTGGGAATACTTTCATACTGTTCAATGTCCATGCCAACCAACTCTTTAAACTCGGCAATTGACAAATCGCCTATGTCCTCAAAACTTTTCAGAAGCTTGTCCGCAAGTATTCCGACTTCCTTGATATTGTGTTCATCAATTTTGCATTTTTCTTCAGTGTAAGTTTTGCGTCGAAGCCCGTCAGCTCTTGCGACCTCAATCTGCGTTTGAAAATATATTACATTATTTCTTCTGTATATGCATAACGGTATGCGATTATCAAAATAGCTTTGTAGTTTAAATTTCTTATTAAATACCATTGAAATACTCCTATGATTATTTATGTAAATTTCTTGTTCATACTTTTATATACTTTCATCCCTATGTTAACTGCACTTTCTGAATCATTTAAACTGCAATATACCCCCAAATAGCGCCGATACCAGAACATACTTTGTGTAAGAGGTACAACAAGTATCTGTCCTTCTCCTCTGTAAAGATCAATATCACGTGGAAATCTTGTTTCACGGCAGCATTTATATCCCTTATCATATTGTTCGTATTCATCAATTCTTCGCATTGCTTCTTCATAGGTAATATTCATTTTTTACTGCCTCACTATAACAATGGGTATTATGATCTGCCGCAAGGTATTTTCTGCAAGCTGAGTTATCGAAATCAGCAGTTCGCTGATATGTATTCCTTTAATGCAGCGATAAGAGCGTCGATCTCCTCATCTGTTCCGATAGTTATTCTCAGGTGATTGTCTATTCTCGGCTTGCTGAAATATCTTACATAAATGTCCTTGGTTTTAAGGAATGCACTGATGTCGGGAGCCTTGTATTTTGGGTGGGTCGCAAAAAGAAAGTTTGTGCAGCTGTCCTTAACGTCAAAGCCCATTTTGCGCATTTCATCGGTAAGGCGTGTCCTTGTGGCGATTATTTTTGCAACAGTGTCGCTGAAATATTTCTCGTCCGCAACAGAAGCGCAGCCTGCTTCAATGGCAACGCTGTCGATGGGGTATGAGTTGTATGAATCCTTTGCGGCTCTCAGGGCTGCGATAAGCTCTGCGCCTGCGGCACAGTAGCCCAGTCTCATACCTGCCATGGAGCGGGATTTTGAGAATGTCTGTATAACTGCCAGATTGGGATATTCCTTTAAAAGCGGCAGAGCAGATGTGCCGCCGAAATCAACATATGCCTCGTCGGAGATAACAACGCTGTCTGGATTTGCGTCCAGTATCTCACGCATAAAGTCAAGCCCTCTGCCGATACTTGTAGGGGCGTTGGGGTTGCAGATGATAACGCCGCCGTTTTCACGCTTGTAGTCCTCAGCACGGATATTGTAGTTTTCATCTACAGGGATAGTCTCGCAGGGAATGCCCAGCATATCGCACCACACGGGATAAAATGAGTAGGTGATATCAGGATATATAACGGGCTTGCCTGAGTTGAAAAACGCCCTGAATGACAGCGCCAGAACATCGTCCGAGCCGTTGCCGATGAAGATATTTTCCTCTTTAAGTCCCAGTCTTGCGGCAATAGCCCTTACCAGCGGCATTGCATTTGCATCGGGATATTTGTTAAGTCCGCCTGCGTTAAAATTGCGTATTACCTCTGCCACTCCGGGAGCGGGGGGATAGGGATTTTCGTTTGCATTGAGCTTAATAAAGTCCTTTTTTGCGGGCTGCTCGCCTGCAACATAAGGCTCTATTTTGATGAGATTGTCTTTCCAGTTTGCCATTGTTATCATTCCTTATTTTAACATATTCAGAAATTCTTCTTCGGAGATAATGGTTATGCCCAGGTCCTCAGCCTTGGTGAGCTTGCTTCCCGCTTCCTCGCCTGCAAGAACATAGTCTGTCTTTTTCGACACGGAGGAAGATGCCTTTCCGCCGAAGCTTTCTATCATTTTCTTTGCCTCGTCACGTTTAAGTGTGGGCAAAGTTCCGGTCAGTACAAAGGTCTTGCCCTCAAAGCGCTTGTCGGTAACGCTGCTCTTGTACTCCATTTTCACCCCTGCGTCTCTAAGACGGTTTATGAGATGAATAAAATGCGGCTCTCTGAAAGCCTTTTCGGTGTTTTCGCTCATAACGCCGCCAAAGCCGTCTATCTGAGCGATATCTTCCGCCGAAGCTTTCATTATCTCGTCAATGGAGCCGAAGCGCTCGCACAGGAGCTTTGCCGCAGCCGCACCGATATTGCGTATTCCCAGAGCAAAAATCACTCTGTCAAGGGGAGCGTTCTTTGACTCTTCAATGGCGGCAATAAGATTTTTCGCCGACTTTTCGCCCATGCGGTCAAGAGCGGAGATGTCCTCGGCTCTGAGGGAATATATGTCCGCCGCAGTCTCGATAAGCTTCTTTTCAAGAAGAGCGGATATTACCGCAGGACCCATTCCGTCAATGTTCATAGCGCCCTTTGAGCAGAAGTGGAGTATGTTCCTGTACTGCTGTGCGGGACATTCGGTGTTAGGGCATCTGAGCGCCGCCTCGTCCTCGTATCTTACAGCCTTTGCGCCGCATACGGGACATTCCTCGGGGAGAGTGTACGGCACGGAGTTTTCAGCATGAGCCACGGACTTTATTACCTCGGGGATAATTTCGCCCGCCTTGCGCACAAGGATAGTGTCGCCTATGCGGATATCCTTTTCGCTGATAAATTCCTGATTGTGGAGCACCGCCCTGCTGACGGTGGTTCCTGCCAGCTGAACAGGCTCAAAAACGGCAGTGGGGGTTATGGCGCCCGTTCTGCCAACGTTTACCTCTATGTCAATAAGCTTTGTTTCCTTTTCTTCGGGAGGATATTTGTAAGCCACCGCCCACTTGGGGAACTTTGAGGTGGCACCAAGCTGCTCTCTCTGAGCAAAGCTGTCAACCTTTACCACAGCGCCGTCAATATCATAGGGATATTTGCTGCGGTTTGCGCCTATCTCGGTTATCTTTGCGCACATATCGTTTACGTCCGTAACGGCTGTGTCGTCGATGACGTGAAAGCCCAGCTTTCGCATAAGCTCCAGCGACTGCCTGTGAGAAGTGACCTCTGCACCGTCTATCTGCTGAATGTTGAAGATGAGTATATCAAGCTTTCGTGCGGCAGTTATTTTCGGGTCTTTCTGACGGAGTGAGCCTGCCGCAGCATTTCTGGGATTTTTAAAGGGCTTTTCGCCGTTCATATCCTGCTGCTCGACCAGCGCCGCAAAGGACTCACGGGGCATATAAACCTCGCCCCTGACTTCAAGAAACGGGAGCTTTTCGGGAAGCTTCTTGGGGATAGAACGGATAGTCCTTAGATTTGCCGTAACGTCCTCGCCCACAAATCCGTCTCCACGGGTGGAGCCTCTTACAAATTCGCCGTCAGCATATTCAATAGAAACGGACAGACCGTCTATCTTAGGCTCAACGGTGAAAACAGGGTGAGCGCCCAGCTCTTCGGAACATTTCTGTGCAAAGGAAGTTACCTGCTCCATTGAAAAAACGTCCTGCAGGCTGCCCATCTGAACAGTGTGAGTGACCTTTTCAAATGTGTTCATCGCATATCCGCCCACGTGCTGAGTGGGGGAGTCGGGTGTGATAAGCTCGGGGTATTCAGCCTCAATGGCTTTAAGCTCCTGCATGAGCCTGTCGTATTCGTCGTCCTCTACCTGAGGGTCGTCAAGAACATAGTAGCTGATGTTGTATTTTTCAAGCACACGGCGCAGCTCTGCCGCCCGTTCCTGTGCTGCCTTGATATCTGCCATTGTTAAGCCTGCTTTCTGTTTATTACTCTGCTTTGAGGTTGGAAAGACCTGCCGCTTTGTCGCCATCAACCATTATACGCAAAGCGTCATGGACTACCTTTACGCAGATGTCCTTTTCAGCTCCGCCGTATTCGCCGTCAAGTGTCCAGGGCACGCTGCCGTCGGTGTAAAACTTGAAATCTGAGGATTTGAAATAGTAGAAATATGGTGCGTCAAATTCTTTCCTGATAAGTGCGTTGAGGGTCTGCTGAAGCTCGATAAGCGAAGAGGGCTTCTTGATGAAAATTCCCTCGAAAATACCGTCATTCATCTGAACGTCATTACCTGCCAGTCCCTTTATTCCGCCGACGGAAAGGGAGTTGGAGACCATTCCGAAAATGAAATCATCTTTTATAGTCTGACCGTTGCACTCGATAGTAATGGAATATTTCTGATTAAGCTCGCCCTTCTGGAGAGCCTCCCTTACGGCAGCTGTCATGTAGGCAAGTGCGCCCCATGTGTTTTTCAGCTGCTGATCGGTGGCATAGCTTACCTGAGTGAATACGCCGAACGCCGCAACATATGTGAAATATCTGCCGTTAAAAGCGCCTATGTCAACATATCTGGGAGTGCCACCTGCGATGACACGGGCAGCGTCGGGCATATATTTGGGGATCCCTATGCTTGAAGCAAAGTCGTTCATAGTTCCTGCGGGGATAATGCCCACGGGGATATTGCAGCCACTTTCCATAATGCCCTTGATAGTCTCGTTGGTGGTTCCGTCGCCGCCGCTGGATACGATAAGGTCAAAGTCCGCCGCACGCCTCCTGACCGTTTCCATAGCGTCGTCACGGGCCTGGGTGGGGTGAGCGGTTACTTCATATCCGCCCTTGGTGAAAATATCTATTATTTCCGCAAGATGGGTAAGTATCTGGCACTTGCCCGAATGGGGGTTATATACAAATAAAAGTTTTTTCATAAGAGCCTCCCGATATATGCAAATATTATAGTTGCCCCAATGTTATATTATACGTTATTATAATATAAAAACGGCAAAAAGTCAATTCATTTATACACTTTAAATTATTATTACGGCAATAATGAGCGACCGCTTGCACAGTAAAATAAATGTAAAATAATATTTTTATATTGACTTGACGGAAGAAAATGTAGTATAATAGATATGTTGCAGAATCAAAAAAATTTATTTGTAAATGTGAGGTGAGCAAAGTGAGCAGCAGTGATAGTCACGGGCGATTGCGGATATGCGTCCCCGTAGGTGTGCGGAGCGTGCCGCTTTGCCGCCGTTTGATGAATATAGTTCGGACTATGCCCGAATAAACGGGAACCTTTGTCCTGCCCGTTATCACTTTCAATGATGAATTTGCAGCAGATTCTTTAATTGAAAGGTTGGGTATCAATGGAATTTGAAAAAGACAAGGCAATGGAAAATGCTTCGGCTGAAGTTCATATCCCCGATTATGAAAAAGAAATAGCCGGCATAATCAAGGGCAATCTTTCGCCGAAAGCAATGCAGGAAAAGCTGGGGGATTACCACGGCAAGGATATTGCAGAGGTAATGACCCAGGTCACTCCCGCTGAAAGAAAAAGGCTGCTGAGGGTGCTTGATGTTTCCGTGCTGGCAGAAATATTCGAGTATGTGCCCGAGGACAGCGCCGCACTTTTCCTTGACGAAATGGATATGAAGAAAGCAGTTACCTTGCTTTCCGAGCTGGACAGTGATTCCTGTGCAGCTATCCTCCGTGAAATGTCAAAGGAAAAGAGAAATCAGCTCATCGATCTGCTGGACGATGAGACCAAAAGAAAGGTTGAGCTTATCGCTTCCTTTGACGAGGACGAGATAGGCAGCAAGCTAAGCGATAATTTTATCGAGCTGAAAAATACCATGTCCGTAAAATCCGCTATGTCAGCGCTTATCGCACAGGCGGAGGATAATGACAACATCTCCACACTTTTCGTTTCGGACGAAAGCGGGGAGTTTTTCGGTGCAATGGATCTTAAAGACCTTATTACCGCAAGGCAGGGGCAGCCGCTGGAAGATCTTATCAGCACGTCCTTCCCTTATGTTTACGGCACCGAAAATATCGACGATTGTATCGAAAGACTGAAGGATTATTCCGAGGACAGTATCCCCGTGCTTGACAACAACAGCCACATTCTTGGCGTTATCACCGCTCACAGTCTCATTGAAGTTGTCGATGACGAAATGGGCGAGGACTACGCAAAGCTGGCAGGTCTTACCGCAGAGGAAGATCTTTCCGAGCCGCTGAGCGCAAGCATTAAAAAGCGTATGCCCTGGCTTCTGGTGCTGCTGGTGCTGGGAATGTGCGTTTCATCTGTGGTCGGACTTTTTGAAAAGGTAATATCTCAGCTTACCATAATAATGGCATTCCAATCCCTTATCCTTGATATGGCGGGCAACGTGGGAACACAGTCGCTGGCTGTGACTATCCGTGTGCTTACCGATGAGAACATCACATTTAAGGAAAAGCTTTCCCTTGTGGCAAAGGAAATGAAGATAGGCTTTTCGGGCGGTGTCATACTCGGCGTTATTTCCATACTGTTCGTTGGGCTTTACCTTATGGTGTTCAAGGCAAAAACAGCCGCTTTCGCATTTGCGGTATCTGCCTGCATAGGTGCGGCGCTGCTGCTTTCAATGGTGATTTCGAGCGCAGTGGGAACACTTATCCCTCTGTTTTTCAAGAAGATAAAGATAGACCCCGCAGTTGCATCCGGTCCCCTGATAACCACCATCAACGACCTTGTTGCCGTGGTGACATATTACGGACTCAGCTGGATACTGCTCATAAACATAATGAATTTAACAGGGTGACAAGCCCATGCCCCTGCAATCAAGGTTGCAGGGGTTTTATTGTAAGGAGTATTTTGATGGCAGCAAAGCTTAAATCGGTTTACATTTGTTCCTCCTGCGGATATGAGTCCGCTAAGTGGAACGGAAGATGCCCCTCCTGCGGCGAGTGGAACACCTTTGAGGAAGAGGTGGTGGAGGCTGCGCCCAAAAAGGCGGGAGCAAAGAAAGCCCCCTCCGCTCTTAACGGCGAGGACTGCTCAGACAAGGTGAGAACCCTCTCCCAGATAGACACCGAAGATGAGATACGCTACTCCACAGGCGCAGGAGAACTGGACAGAGTTCTTGGCGGCGGACTGGTCAAGGGTTCGCTGGTGCTTCTGGGCGGCGAGCCGGGAATAGGAAAATCCACTCTGCTTTTGCAGATATGCAGCTACTTCGGCAGGGAGCACACCATTCTCTACGTTTCGGGAGAGGAAAGCGTCCGCCAGGTAAAGCTGAGAGCGGACAGATTGGGCGTTGTCACCACTAACCTGTATCTGCTGAGCATTACCGATGCAGAATCCGTGTGCAGCACCATAACCGCCACACGCCCCGATATCGTTATAATCGACTCCATACAGACCATGAATATCCGTGACATAAGCTCCAGCTCGGGCAGCATAACCCAGGTCAGGGAATGCACAAATATGTTCATGCACCTGGCAAAGGACCTGGAGATCCCTATTTTCCTTGTGGGTCATGTCAACAAGGACGGTGCCATTGCAGGCCCTAAGGTAATGGAGCATATCGTTGATACGGTGCTGTTTTTCGAGGGAGACCGTCATCAGAGCTACCGTCTGCTGAGAGCGGTCAAGAACCGTTACGGCTCCACCAACGAGATAGGCGTTTTTGAGATGCTTGACAACGGTCTTTCTCAGGTGGAAAATCCCTCGGAAATGTTTCTTTCGGGCAGACCCTGCGGCGTTTCGGGAAGCTGTGTGGGCTGCGTAATGGAGGGCACAAGACCTATCCTTGCGGAGATTCAGGCACTTGTTACCAAAAGCGGATATTCCGCTCCCAGGCGTACTTCCACGGGCTTTGATTTCAGCCGCCTTGCCATTATCCTTGCGGTGCTTGAAAAGAGAGCGGGACTTTTTTACGGCTCTCTTGATGTATATGTGAACATTGTCGGAGGCTTCCGCCTTGATGAGCCTGCCGCCGACCTGCCCACAGCACTGGCATTGTACAGCAGTCTTATGGATATGCCCATAAACGAAAAGCTTGTTTCATTCGGCGAGATAGGTCTGGGCGGCGAGATAAGAAGCATATCAAACATTTCCCAGCGTATTGCGGAGGCTCAGCGCCTTGGCTTTGAAAAGTGCATCATTCCAAAGATGTCACTGCGGCAGATAGACCCCAGGCGGTATAAGATAGGCATAATCGCTGTGTCAAATATCCGCCAGGCATTCGATTATCTCAAAAAAGAAAGAGGAATATCCTGAATTTTATAAAAAGAACTGTATAATTTTTTCATATAGTCTTTATTTTTTACAAAAGCTGTGATATAATATATATTGAATATTTATTTTTTATCGGTGGTGGTAATGTGGCGGAAGCGATAGTAAACGTTTCTTCTATGGACAGTATAATAGCTCTTTTCGGCAGATTTGATGAAAATCTGAACATATTGCAGAGGCAGTACGGCGTGGTCATACTCAGCAGAGGCAATGATATACGCATAAGCGGCGATGAGCCTAACGTTATGAAGGCAAAGGCTGCGGTGGAAGCTCTGGCTGCAATGGCGGACAAGGGCGAGAACATAAACGAGCAGAGCCTCCGATATATTTTCTCCATGGTTGAGGAAAATTCCGTGAACGAGGCTGTAAAGCTTACCGACGGCGGAATATGCGTTACGTCCTCGGGAAAGGTCGTAAAGGCAAAAACTCTCGGACAGAAGAAATATGTTGATGCTATATCCAAGAACACCATTGTAATGGGCATTGGTCCTGCGGGAACGGGAAAGACTTATCTTGCGGTGGCAATGGCTGTCAAGGCGTTCAAAAATCACGAGATAAACAGGATAATACTTACCCGTCCCGCAGTTGAAGCGGGTGAGAAGCTGGGCTTCCTCCCGGGTGATCTCCAGAACAAGGTTGACCCTTACCTCAGACCCCTTTATGACGCTCTTTTTGATATGATGGGAGCGGAGACCTTTGCAAAGTATATTGAGAAGGGCAGCATTGAGGTCGCACCCCTTGCATATATGAGAGGACGTACCCTTGATGATGCGTTCATCATTCTCGATGAGGCGCAGAACACCACAAGGGAGCAGATAAAAATGTTTCTTACCCGTCTTGGCTTCAACAGCAAGATGGTCATTACGGGAGATATCACTCAGATAGACCTGCCCGATGCAGGAAAATCTGGACTGGTAGATGCCATAAGAGTTCTTAAAAATGTAGATGATATTGCGATAGTCCGTTTCAGCGAAAAGGACGTTGTCCGCCACAAGCTGGTACAGGATATTATCAAGGCATACGAAAAGGCAAACGAAGAAAGGAAGAAGTGATCTTATGCCAAAGCTTAAAGTATATATAAAGAACAATCAGAAGAATGTAAAGATACCTGTAGGGCTGAGACTTCTGGTGAGAAAGAGCTGCGCTGCGGTGCTCTCCTATGAGCATTTCGGCAATGATGCTGAGGTAAGCGTTTCTTTCGTCAACAACAACGAGATACGCCGCCTTAACAAGCAGTTCAGAGGAAAGGACAAGTCAACCGACGTGCTGTCATTCCCTCTCGGCGAGGACGGCGTTTACGATATCAATCAGGAAACAGGTGCGCTGCTGCTGGGCGATGTGGTAATCTCCATGGAAACAGCCGTAAAGCAGGCAAAGACCTACGGCCATTCGCTGGAGCGTGAGGTTGGCTTCCTGACTGTTCATTCTATGCTCCACCTGCTGGGCTATGACCATGAGACTTCTCCTCTTGACGCTGCAAATATGCGTGAAAAGGAAGAAGCGATACTGGGCGAGCTTGGCATTTCAAGAGACGTTACCTTCACACCCGATGCTGAATGAGCTGAAGGCTTTCTTTAAAAGCTTTACATACGCTTTTTCGGGCGTGATGCACGCTGTCAGGCATGAGCGTAATATGAGGTTCCATCTCTGCGCTGCAGTGACCGTTTCGGCGGTTTCAGCTATATGCGGGATAACACGGGCGGAGCTGCTGGCGGTGGTCATATGTATTTCCTCGGTAATATCCGCAGAGCTTATAAACACTGCGGTGGAGAATGCCGTTGATGCCGCTTCAAAGAATATATCCCAGAAAGCAAAAGCGGCAAAGGACTGCGCTGCGGGAGCGGTGCTGATATGCGCATTGTTTTCGGCAGTGTGCGGTACTGTGATATTTATAAACAGGGAAAGGCTTACCGTTTTATGGGAGTTTTTCTCGGGTAATTTGACAGCTGTTCTCCTTCTTGCGGTATGGCTCATTCTGGCATTTATGTTTGTTTTTAAACCTAAAAATAATTGAAAGATGGATTGAATTTATGGATACAAGATCTGTTTTTGTCACCATTGCGGGACGTGCAAATGCGGGAAAATCTTCCCTGCTGAATAAGCTTGTGGGTGAAAAGATAGCTATGGTCACCGACAAGCCCCAGACTACTCGTACAAAGATAACGGGCGTTCTCACAAAGGGCGAGATACAGTATGTATTTATCGACACACCCGGTATCCAGAAAGCTAAGAACAAGCTGGGCGAGCATATGAATCAGGCTGTCAAGGACTCGGTAACGGGCATTGACGCTATAATCTACGTTGCCGACGTTACAAAGAAGATAAACGAGATAGATATAAACGCCCTGAACAGCTTCAAGGGCGGTAAAACTCCTGTTATACTGCTGCTCAACAAGATAGACCTGCTTGACGACAAGGGCGCTGTGGCTGACAAGATAGCCGAGTTTTCGCAGATAATGGAGTTCAAGTCTGTCATTCCCGTAAGCGTTGCGGAGGACGACGGTCTTGACATTCTCATGGACGAGATAAGCGCACTGGCTGTGCCTGCGCCTCACTATTTCCCCGATGATTCCGTTACCGACCAGCCTGAAAGGGTCATTATGTCGGAGATAATCAGAGAAAAGGTAATGCTTCTCATGCGTGACGAAATTCCCCACGGAATAGCAGTTACCATTGAGCAGCTCAGCGAAAGCGTAACAAAAAGCGGTGAGGATATACTGAACATCTCCGCCACCATTTACTGCGAGAGAGAGTCCCACAAGGGCATGATAATCGGCAAAAAGGGTGCTATGCTCAAGCAGATAGGCAGCCTTGCCCGTGAGGAACTGGAGGAATTTTTCAGAATACGTGTAAATCTACAGCTGTGGCTCAAGGTCAAGGAGGACTGGAGAAACCGTGAGGGGCTTATCCGCAACTTCGGATTATCAAATAATACCAATGATATAAAGTAAGGTTCGGGAAATAATTATAGTAAACTTCTATTGGAGGGTTTGCTATGACTGAGGATTTTTCCCGTGACAGATGGAACGTTTTTGAAAACAGCGGAAGAGTCGCTGATTATCTTTACTATAAAGGCATAGGCAGCAGAGAGCTGCCCACATCAAGGTCAGCGGGAGGGGAGCCGTCAGATGCTCATAACCACTGTAGGAGCGGTGATATCAGTAAGGGACGTGGGGGATAATGACAGGTTCATCACCGTGCTTTCCCCCGATATGGGCCTTGTGGAAATTTCGGTAAAGGGCGCAAAAAAGCTGGGTTCGGGCAATAATGCCTCAACGCAGCTTTTTGCCTGTTCAAAGTTCTGTTTCAGGGAGCGGTCGGGCAGGTATTACCTTAACAGCAGCGAGCCTGTGAAGATATTCTACGGGCTTCGTCTTGATATGCAGAAGCTTGCCCTTGCGTCCTATTTTTCCGAGATAATAACCTGCGCCGTTACCGCAGGGCAGACCGCAAACGACATATACAGGCTTTTCCTCAACAGCCTTTATATGATATCCGAAAAGGAAGCGGACTGCGATTTTATAAAATTCGTTTTTGAGATGAGAGTGTCCGCAGACCTGGGAATGATGCCCGGACTGCTGGGCTGTGATGAGTGTTACCGCTCCGATGTACCGCTGTATTTTCTCATAAAGCAGGGGATATTCCTCTGCGATGAGCATATGCAGACAAGGGTGCTGTACCCCAACAAATATAATATTGAGATAACTCCGGGAATGTTTGAGGCTATAAGGTTTGTGTGCCTGTCCGAGCTTGACAGGATATTCAGCTTCAGGCTTTCCGAGGGCGCTCTTAAAAAGCTGGGAAAAATAAGCGAGCTGTATGCACAGGAGCATTTTGAGAGACATTTCAGGACGCTGGATTTTTATCATTCAATATCAGCGTCTGCACAATATGAGGATAATAAAAATGAATAAACACTATAAAACACTTGAATTACATAAGATAATGGATATGCTGGCGGAGCAGGCAGGAAATGACGAGACCCTCCGCATGATATCCGAGCTGGAGCCTGTTACCGATATCGACAAGGTAAGAACAGAGCTTAAAAAGACCGAGGACGCATTCGACCTTTCGGTAAAATACGGCACACCGCCCTTTTACCGCTTCAAGGATATAAGAGGCTCGCTGCAAAGGGCGCAGTCGGGGTCAAGTCTTACTCTCCGTGAACTGCTTGACGTGGGCGTGATGCTCAGGCAGATAAGGGGTCTCACCGACTATTACGCTTCCGCAGGAGATGCGGAGAACACGCTTACACCACTTTTCACCGAGCTTTCCCCCAACAAGTGGCTGGAGGATAAGATACAGAACGCCATTCTCAGCGAGGACGAGATTGCCGATACCGCCAGTGCCGAGCTTGCCAATATCAGGCGCAAGATAGCTCAGGCGGGCATCAGGATAAGAGAGAGCCTTGACAAAATGGTGCGCTCTGCTGATGTGCAGAAATCGCTGATGGATAACATCGTAACCGTCCGTGACGGCAGATATGTTCTCCCCGTAAAGGCGGAGTACAAGGGCAACGTAAAGGGTATCGTCCATGCTTCCTCCGCAACAGGCTCCACACTGTTCATCGAGCCTGAGGCTGTTGTTGAGGCAAATAACGATATCCGTGTTCTCCAGGGCAGGGAGCAGGAGGAGATCGAGCGAATTATCGCCGAGCTTTCCTCCGATTGTGCAGCCTGCGCCGAGACTATGAAAAATGACTACATGACCTGCGCCGAGCTTAACCTTTACTTTGCAAAGTCAAACCTTGGCGCAAAGATGAAGGGCTGTATCCCCGAGATATCCGATGACGGCGTGCTGGAGCTTAAAAAGGCACGTCACCCCCTTATTGACCCCGATAAGGTCGTTCCCGTGGATATCACCGTGGGCAAGGATTACAGCACGCTTATAGTAACAGGCCCCAACACAGGCGGTAAGACCGTTCTGCTGAAAACTGCGGGACTTCTTACAGCCATGACCATGTGCGGACTTATGGTGCCTGCCGCTGACGGAACAAAGATATCCGTTTTCAGGCATATTCTCGTTGATATCGGCGATATGCAGAGCATCGAGCAGAGCCTTTCCACATTCTCCTCCCACATGAGCAACGTGGTGAACATCATCAAGACCGCCGACGAAAGCTCACTTATCCTTATAGATGAGCTGGGTTCGGGAACCGACCCTGTTGAGGGTGCGGCTCTGGCGGTTTCCATCATCGAAGCACTTATGGAAAAGGGCAGCAGGATATTTGTCACCACTCACTACCAGGAGCTGAAAATTTTCGCAATCGAGCATGAAAATGTAGAAAACGGTTCCTGCGAGTTTGATGTAAAGACCCTCCGGCCCACATACAGGCTCATAATCGGCTCTCCCGGAAAATCAAACGCATTTTCCATTTCATCAAAGCTGGGAGTGCCTGCGGATATCATTGCCAATGCAAAGGCACTGGTCTCAGATGATGACCGCCGCTTTGAAGAGGTTGTCACTCAGCTGGAAGCTTCCAGACGTGCCCTTGACAGGCAGAACACCGAGCTTGCTCAGCTGAAAAAGCAGGCAAAGGAGCAGGCGGAAGCCCTTGAACTTGAGAAGCAGGAGTTTGAAGCCCGTAAGGACGAGGAGTTTGAAAAGGCACATACCCAGGCAATGCGCATAGTTGAGAACTGCCGCTATCAGTCAGATAAGCTTCTTGAAGAGCTGGCGGATATCCGCAAGGAGCGCAACAAGGAAGCATTTGATAAGCGCACCGGCGCCGCAAAATCCATGAGCCGCAGCTCTCTCGATAAAATGTATGACGAGGCAAATCCCGTCCGCAAGAAGGAAAACGAGTATAAGCCTCCACGTCCTTATAAGAGGGGAGACAGCGTTGTTATCGTTGATATAGGCAAAAAGGGAATACTTGCCGGCGACCCCGATGCCAACGGAAATGTTTTTGTGCAGGTGGGCATTATGAAGACCAAGACCAACGTAAGCCGTCTGCGACTTGCGGAGGAGGACAAGGTGACTGTGGGCAGCAAAAAGGCTCCCGCAGGCGCAAGAGCGGGAGTTTCCAAAACCAAGGTCAGCGGGAAAATGGAGCGCAGAAGCTCGCTGGAGCTTGACATAAGAGGCTGCGCCGTTGACGAGGGCATTCACGAGGTTGATGCTTTCATCGACAACGCCGTAATGGTAAATGCAGGCATAATAACCATTATTCACGGCAAGGGAACGGGACTTCTGAGACAGGGCATACAGCGCCACCTGAAGCATCACCCATCGGTAAAAAGCTTCCGAAACGGACTTTTCGGCGAGGGCGAGGACGGCGTTACCGTTGTTGAGCTGAAATGATAAATGATAAAAAAATCGGACAGGGCGTGTGCCTTGTCCGATTTTTGCTTTACTCATCAATATTTATTTTCATAAGTTGTCCCATATCGTCATAGCAGCGGATATATATAGGCTCACTGCCGCATTGACCGATAAGCGTCTCTGTATCCGCCTGATCGCCGCCGTTCACCTCACGGCTCGAAAGCCCTGTGAAGATAACAGTCCTTGCAGTGCCGCTTGCTGTGAGTATCATAACGGTTTCACTGCCCTCGTAATTCTGACCCGCAAAGGAAACAGTGCCCGTTATGTGGGGATAAAGCTTAAAATATTCCTCGTTGTCAAGGACAAGCACTGTTCCGCCGTTCTCGTCCTCGGTGCGGATTTTTTCAAATATGTCGGAAGCACTGCCGCCGAATATTTCGCTGAATTGGTGTATCTCACGGATATCCGATGTGTATGAGACATTGTTTTCGTCGTCCGTTAATGTTACAGAGGCAATTTCAGCAGTGTGATGATAATATTTTCGAGTGCTTTTATCCAGTGCATACTGCACCTTTTCGTTCATGGCATCGTCGGAGGGTTCAAGGAAAATTTTCCTGCCCGATTCGCTTTCGATGTCGTTCACAACGGGGACAGCATTTTCGCAAAGCTCGGCGTAGCGTGAATCAATGAGCCAGCCCTCGGCAGTTCTGCGAATGGGCGCAGTATTTTCGGAAAGGCTTATTTGAACATTTCCGTATTCATCGGAAACGTTCAGCATGAGGATATATTCGTCGCCTATCTGCATTTCGTCCAGTTCGCCGTCCGCTGCGGGATCGGAGGACACATACATGATATCGGTAAAAGTGCTGTTTGGGGAAACATTATCGGCGTAATAATATTCTATGGGTGACAGCTCATATTCTATCCGTCCCGTATCGTTTTCGGGAAGATAGTTCTTTGTTATCACCCTGCACCTGAGGATAATATCCGCTTCATCAAGAGAAATATCCTGCTGTGAAGCATCGGCAGTGACTGCTGCGTGGAAACAGATGTCTGTGGGTTTAATGAACTCACTCAGCAGATGTTCGCTGCCGCTTTCAAGAAATTTGTCAAGAGACGCAGTGGTCTCGGACATTTCCGCAAGCTCCGCTATGCTTATGTCAGATGTTCCGCTGGAATTCAGATAGGACAACCCGAAGAACGCTGCTGCCGTCACAGCAGCCGCAGTTATTGTCATGGCAGCTATACGCCGCCTGCTGCTGTGCATTTTTATCCTTCTCTTGGCAATAAGCTCGCCCTTTTCAAAACGGAAAAGACTGTCAAAATCGGCAGGCTCGCCGGCATTTCTGTCAAATTGTTCCGCATATTTGTTTCTGCCGTTCATACCGATTCCTCCTTATATAGCTTTTTCAGTTTTTCACGCCCACGCATCATTCGCACACGCACGGTCGATTCCTTTACTCCCAGCATACGGGCTATCTCCGAGGTGGAGAAGTTCTCGTAATAGAACAGGTGCAGTGGAACTCTCTCCTTTTCGGGCAGCCGCATCACCGAGCGGAAAAGGTCGGATTCCTCGCCGAAATCCTCTTCATAGGGAACGGTGTCCAGATCATCTTCCGAGACGATGCGGGTGAACCATGATGAGCGCAGTGTGTTCTTGCAGATGTTCGACGTAACGGTTATGAGCCACGGCTTTATATGCCCGCAGTCGCTCAGCTTATCCATGTTCTTATAGTATTTGAGAAAAACTTCCTGCATAACATCGTTGGAGTCTGAACGGTTTTTCATGTAGCTGAATGCAACCGAATAAACAAGTCGGCTGCAGCTTTCAAATACATTTTTAAATAGCTGCTGTTTTTCGGCGTCAGTCAGCATCTGCCTGTTCACCCCCTGTCATAAATCCCTGTAATATTTCTATAATTTTGCCCCTCTGATAGTAATACAGATCAGCGGGGCAGATTGTTACAATTTACGAAGAAATTTTTTTCTTCCCGAATGTGGCTTCCATCAGCTGCTTGTCGGAAGCATATCCTATGATGAGAAGTATGGTCATGAATATCCATACGATAGGCTCCGATATCATTACTCCGAAGTATCCCAGAGCAGGTGCGGCGGTGAATGCGATTACCGCCTTTCCAACCATTTCTATAATGCTGCTGGCTACGGGAACTGCCTTTCTGCCAAGTCCCTGCAGAGAACTTCTCAGCACGATGAGCACCGCAAGCACAAAGTAGAATGGAGTATTTACACGCATATATTTTGAAGCAAGATCAACGATATACTGCTCGTCCGTGCCTGCTATCCAGCTGACGATATAGGGGGAGAAAACATATCCGATGATGACCGCAGCAGCCGACCATACCCATGCCATGACAATAGAGCTTTTCACGCCCTTGCCCGCACGGTCAGGTCTGCCCGCACCGATGTTCTGGCTGCAATAGGTGGCGCAGGCGGAGCCGAATGCGGTGTAGGGGAGCATGAGTATGCTGGATATTTTTCTTGCAGCGGTGTGTGCCGCAATGGTCTGTGTGCCGAAATTGTTTATTGCACGCTGGAGGATAAGTGAGCCTACCTCTACCAGCGAGAACATAAGCGCAAGGGACAAGCCCATGGAGAAAAGCTCCCAGACCTCTGCCCATGTTATCTTAAATTCCTCAGCCTTGGGGATAAGATACGGGAAGCGTATCACTATATAAATGCAGCATAGGATAAATGAAAGCGTCTGGGATATTATAGTTGCGTAAGCCGCACCTGCAACGCCCATGCCGAATTTTGTGATGAAAAGTATATCCAGTCCCACGTTCATACCCGAGGAGATTATGAGGAACACCAGCGGAGTGATGCTGTCGCCCACGGCTCTCAGAACGCCTGCGGACATATTGTAAAGCATGGCAGTTACCATGAAAAACAGCGTTACGGATATGTAGCTGTAAGCCTCATCAAAAATATCTGCGGGAGTGTTCAGCAGGCGCATAAAGGGCTTGATGAAAAATATGCTGGACACGGTAAGTATCGCCGACACAACAAGACCTATGATAATAGTTCCTGCCACAGAGCGGCGCATTTTAACGCTGTCGCCTGCGCCGTAGTGTCTTGCGGTTATTATTGAAAAGCCGTTGGTAAGACCCGACATAAAGCCGATTATAAGGGTGGAGATATAGCTTGTGGAGCCAAGCGCCGCTATAGCGTCAACGCCGATAGTCCTTCCCACTATAATAGTATCAATCATGCTGTAAAGCTGCTGGAAAAGGTTTCCGATAATAATGGGTACCGAAAAGGCGAATATCACCTTGGCGGGATTGCCCGAAGTAAGTTCTTTCATATGTTCTATCCTTTCAAAAATATATCAATAGTATAGATTATATCATCGCAAAGGATTTGTCAACAAAGAAATTCAGAGGATTTTATTAAAAAAGTTTGCTTATACTAAGCATCAATTAAAAACTATACAAAAAATCGAGCATGATCTTGCGTGTATGGGTTATGTGAAGACCTTTTGTCTATAGTTTTATTGGTGATTGGTATTATAATACCTGACATGCCGCTGTCATATTACCTGTGATATAATGATAATTGAAGGTATCTGCGATTTGAACATATTTTTTCAAAAACCAATGACAAATTCGGATAAATGTGTTATAATAAAATAAATACGACAATATCCGACAACATGAGAGGGGGAAGCCGTATGGAGGAAGTAAAGGCTGTTTCCATACTGCACAGGAACAAGACCTCGGGCTGGTTCGGCACCGACTATAATATGAACCTTTACAGGGGCTGCTGCCACGGCTGCATATACTGTGACAGCCGCAGCGACTGCTACGGCATCGGCGACTTTGATTCGGTAAGGTGCAAGGCAAACTCGCTGGAGATCCTCCGTGACGAGCTGCGCAGAAAGGTGCATACGGGGGTCATCGGCACGGGTGCCATGAGCGACCCTTATAATCCATATGAAGAAAAGGCTCTGCTTACCCGCCATGCGCTGGAGCTTATCGACGCTTACGGCTTTGGCTGTGCAGTGCTTTCAAAAAGTGCGCTTATGACCCGTGATATTGATATTTTTCTTTCCGTAAAGGAACATTCTCCCATGATGTGCAAGCTTACAGTCACCACCGCCGATGATGAGCTTTGCAAAAAGCTTGAGCCAAATGTGAGCGTGTCCTCGGAGCGCTTTGAGGCGCTGGCAAAAATGTCGGAAAGCGGACTTTTCACGGGAATAACCATGATGCCCGTTCTTCCGTTTATCGAGGACAGCGAGGAGAATATCCGCTCCATAGTCCGCCTTGGGCATGAAGCGGGAGTGCATTTCATATACCCCGCTTTCGGAGTTACTCTCAGGAACACTCAGCGTGAGCATTTTCTCAGCAGTCTTGACAGCATATTCCCGGGGGAACGGCTGTCGGACAAATATATCCACCGCTTCGGCAATTCCTATGAATGCACCTGCCCAAATGTAAAAGTGCTGTGGAAAGCATTCACCGAGGAATGTGAAAAATACGGCATACTTTATAAAATGCAGGATATCATATCTGCTTCAAAACTGGGGTATGAATACGACCAGATGAGCTTGTTTGAGTAAAAATCCGCTGCCACATTATTGTGACAGCGGACTTTTGCATAATATCAGTAGCTTTCGGAAAGATAAAGCTGAACTCTGTTCTGGATAGCTTCGGCAGCTTCCTTTGAGCTGATGTTTCCGTTAAAATACCGTGACGCTTCCTCACTGATGATGTCGCTTACGGTGGTGTTGTATTTGTGGATATTCTGCACGGAGCTTATAACGGCGTTTACCTTGTCGATATCCGCCTGAGCAGGCTCGCCGATGCCCATAGTTCCGCTTGAAAGCATCATATGTCCCATTATGATTATGGGGTTTGTGACACGGGAGCTGTCGTGGGTCATAGCGTCCTCAGCTTTTTTCTGAAGTGAATCGTTTCTCACAGGGAAGCAGTCAACGTAGTCCTGATAATCGGGGAGCAGCAGTGTGCGTACAAATCTCCATGCACCCTCCTTATTGACTGAGGAGCTTATTGCAAAGCCTGTATCTATCTCGAATGCAGAGCCTATACCGCTTTCAACGGGAAATCCCACAGCGGTGGCAGGCTCGCCGAAATTTTCATGCTCAAAGGTGTATATATCCGCATAATCGTTGAGGTGGGATATGAGCAGCAGAGAGCTTTCGTCGGCATACATGGTGGCATATCTGTCCCAGAAGCTGTCATCGAAATAAGCGTCGGTATCCAGTGAGGACATATATTCATTTGCATATTCCAGAAGCCCGATAAAATAGTCGGAGGTAAAATCGCAGGTGCCGTTTTTCACGTCGATAAGCCTGCTGCCCGACATATAAAGGGCGTAGTCAAGGATATCGTTTTTGCAGGAGCCGGGGAAAATTTCCGTGCCCGAGGGTCTCTGTGCGGCAATGCTCCTGAGCTGCTCGGTGGTGATGCCCATTTTATCGCCGAATATGGAAGTTTTTCCCAGAACGGTAAATACCTTGAAGCGGTCGCTGAAAGTATAAAGCTTGCCGTCGGTTTCGGAGGCTTTAAGCAGGTTCGGCAGGAAATCATCACGGCTAAGCTCGCTGTCACTGTCGATAAATTCATACATATCGGCAAAAATTCCCTTTGTAACATATGTATCCGCAGGAGTCTCGTTGCCTATCATAAGTATATCGGGAGTTTTGCCCGAAAGCATATCCATATTCAGCGACTGTATGTCGTTGTAGCATTTAAGGGTTATGCGGTATTCGCTGTCCTTGCGGTTAAAGTTTACCGCTTGATTTTTTATATAAGGGTCAAGGCTGTATTCATCGCCTGCAAGTATAAGCTCCTTTCGCTGTGCGGGCTTTTCGTCCGTTGCCGAAATTTTGTAGGCGCATGGTCTGCCTGAGGGATATGCGCTTCCGCCGCATATGAAGCCGTCCTCTGTGGGGAATATCTTTGTTACCTCCATTATGCTGACGCCGCTATCGATCCAGTTAAACAGCTCAGTCTTTGTGCCCGCTTCCGGGTCATAGGAATAAAATGCAGTTCCGTCAGTGATAAAAAGCTCGCTGTCACCATAGCCCGAAACGGGATACGTATCGGACGAATACACCTCGTCAAATGGGAGTGTTGCCTTTACAAGCTCCTTATTGGTCATGTCTGCCTTATACAGTGCAAAGCCGTTTGAATATGACCATACATATACCGTTCCCGATGCTCCTTTGACCATATTCCATGCGCTCATGTTTTCTGCGGACATTTTGCAGATAAAGCTGCCGTCATATCCGAAAACATAGATATTGTTGTAGCAGTTGACGAAAAGATAGTCCTCGGCAGCGCATATGCCGTCAACATAAAAATCGTTGTCTATGCCCTCGGGGGAAAGCGGCAGGGACGATACATCGTTGCCCTCCGCATCTGTCTTTACAAGGGTGCAGGTCTGACCCTCGTCGTTATACATGGTGCTGACATAATATCCCGAGCCGTCAGCGGTAAATGATATCTCAGAGTGGCGGTCATCTGTGGTCAGGCGGGAGCGGAAGTCGCTTCCGTCGGACTTCATGCTGTTGAAATAATATTCAGCCGAATCGTCTGTCATAAGATATGATATGAAGAAGAGCCTGTCCGATGCGGGGGAGTAGGAAAAATCCTGTATCTCGCCCATAGCCTTGCTGTCCGAAACGCTCTGGGTGCTGATGTAGTTCAGAGTTTTTACGGCTTCCGTATCGGGCTGAGTTTTGCCGTTCTGAGCGCAGGCAGTGAGCATTGCCGCAGATGCAAGGAGGCATACTGCTTTGACGGTAATTTTTTTCATTTTTTTAATATCCTTTCTTTTGGGGCATTGAAGCCCTCCCGCTATATATACAAATGCAAAGTGCGAAATGTTACATAGCAATAGCTGTATCATCTGATATAATACAGTTATAACACATGAATGCGAATTTGTCAATAGGCAGCTGCATGGATATTCGGAAATTTTTCCATGAATGAAATTCGCACAGCCGCAGATAATACTTATGTACCCGCTCCGTACAAACGCTTGCTTTGAGCAGGCATTTGTATGGAATGCGGTAAAATATAGATAAAAGAGGTATTTGTCATGTCTAAGAATTCTGCTATCAAGTGCGATGTAACAAGCTGCAAGTATAATCTCAACGCAGAGCATTACTGCTCTCTCGAGTCCATCAAGGTCGGCACTCACGAGGCTAACCCCACCGTTCCCGAGTGCACAGACTGTATGTCCTTCGTCTGCAAGACCTCCTGCTGCGGCTGATAAATCCAACCTTTGCGGACGTCCGATTTGCTTCGGGCGTCCGCTTCTTTTTTTGACAAATTGTAAAAACATTTTGTAACCACTAAAAAATGGCATATAATCTCTTGTAAAATTAAGTAAAAGGGTGTATAATTAAACTCGGATAAATTTTATTTACAGCTTTGCTCATGCCTTGCTGCGAAATGGAGGAACTAAATTATGATGACTGAAAGTCAGAGAGCGGCGCTTGCGGAATATGCGGCTGTCAAAGGTCAATGCCCCGCAAGAGAACGACTTGCAGCACTTTTTGACGATGGAGTTTATACGGAAACAGGCTCAAATCTCAGAGCCGGTGAGAACCTCGCAGGCGTGGTAACCGCATACGGATATATCGGGGGAACTCCCGCATACGCCTTTTCTCAGGACAGCACTGTTATGAAGGGTGCAGTAAGCCTTGCTCACAGTGCCAAGATATGCAAAATGTTCGAGCTTGCCGCAAGGAACGGCGTTCCCGTTGTGGGAATATATGATTCATGCGGCGCATTCGTTGAGGACGGAGCTGATGCTCTCAACGCTTACAGTGATATTCTTCTCAGCATGGGCAGCCTTTCCGGCGTAGTTCCCATGGTATCGGTTATTTCCGGAGTATGTGCGGGAACTATGGCAATGATAGCTTCCTCCGCTGATTTCTCCGTTATCACCGAGGGCGCTGAGCTTTATCTTGACGCATCGGGAAACAACGCTTCCGCCGAGAGCGCAGCAAAGAGCGGCGCAGTGAGCGCTTATGCCAAGTCCGATGCAGAGGCTATGGATACTGTCCGCAGATATCTTTCCCTTATGCCTCAGAATAACCTTTCACCCCTTCCCGAGTTTGAGTTTGACGCTCCCGTGAGCGCAGCTTTCGATAACGCCGAGAACGCAGCCGAGAGCATTGCGGATGCAGGCAGCATTCTTGAGGTTTACGGCGAGTACGGCACAGCTTCCTACACTGCGCTCTGCACAGTTTCGGGAGTTACAGCAGGTATCGCTGCCACCAACAAGACCAAGGACAAGCTCACCTCTGCAGACTGCTCAAAGATCGCAAGATTTGTTCGTCTCTGCGACGCTTACAGCATTCCCGTCATCACTGTTGCCGATACCGAGGGCTTTGACCTTCATGGCGCAGATATGGTACGTGCGGGCGCTGCTCTTGCAGGCGCATATGCCGAGGCTTCCTGCGCAAAGATAGCACTGGTAAGCGGCAAGGCATGCGGAATGGCTTATATCGCATTTGCAGGCAGGAATGTTGCTGCCGATGCAGTTTATGCGCTTCCCGAGGCAGTTATCGCTCCCATGGATCCTGTCAGCGCAGCTGAGTTCCTTTATCATGACAGGCTCAAGAGCGCAGATGACCTTACAGCTGCAAGAAATGAGATAGCCAAGGAATATGCCGAGAATGAAGGCTCTGCATTTGCGGCAGCAGCCAAGGGTGCGGCTGACGAAGTGGTAACAGCCGAAAACGTAAGAGCAGCAGTTGCTTCCGTTCTTGATGTTACAGCAGGTAAGCGCCTTAACAAGCGCCTTCCCAAGAAGCACAACATTCTTCCCCTTTGATAAAATTAACCTGAAAGGTCGATATACATTATGAAGAGATTTAATATTACAGTAAACGGAAAGTCCTATGACGTAGCAGTTGAGGAAGTAGGCGGCGCAGCTCCCGTTCAGGCAGCTCCCGCAGCAGCACCCGCTCCTGCACCTGCCGCAGCACCCGTACCCGCAGCTGCTCCTGCAGCAGGCAACGGCACACCCGTTAAGGCTCCCATGTCCGGAAATATCCTTGATGTCAAGGTAAACGTAGGCGACACTGTTTCCGCAGGTCAGGTCGTTGTAGTTCTCGAGGCACTCAAGATGGAAAATGATATCGTAGCTCCCGTAGCAGGCAAGATCACATCTATCGCTGCCAAGAAGGGCGATACCGTTAATTCCGATGACGTTCTCGCTACCATCGCATAAGCTGAAAGGAGCGATCCACAATGCCTAAAGTAAAAATCACCGAAACCGTTCTCCGTGACGCTCATCAGTCGCTCATCGCAACAAGAATGAGCATTGACGAGATGCTCCCCATTATGCAGGAGATGGATAAGATCGGCTACTATTCCGCAGAGGTATGGGGCGGCGCAACATTCGATGCTTGTATCCGTTTCCTCGACGAGGATCCCTGGGAGAGACTGAGAATAATCCGTAAGAATATGCCCAACACCAAGCTCCAGATGCTTTTCAGAGGTCAGAATATGCTGGGCTACCGTCACTATGCTGACGATGTTCTTGAATATTTCGTTCAGAAGACTGTTGCAAACGGTATGGATATTATCCGTATCTTTGATGCGCTGAACGATATCAGAAACCTCCAGACAGCTATCCACGCTGCCAAGAAGGAGGGCGCGCACGCTCAGGTAGCAATGTCCTTTACACTGGGCGATGTTTTCACCGATGATTACTATGTAAACTACGCAAAGCAGTGCGAAGCAGAGGGCGCTGATTCCATCTGTATCAAGGATATGGCTGCGCTCCTTACTCCTTTCAGGGCTGCTTCCCTTACAAAGGCTCTCAAGGAGAACATCGGTATCCCCATTCAGCTCCACACACACTATACATCGGGTCTTGCTTCAATGTGCCAGCTCAAGGCTATTGAAAACGGCTGCGAGTATATCGACACAGCAATGTCTCCTCTTGCTCACGGCACTTCCCATACCCCTACCGAGTCTATGGTTGCAGCGCTCCAGGGCACAGAGTACGATACAGGCCTTGACCTTGTAAAGCTTACCGAGATCAGAAGCTACTTCATGGGTCTGCGCAAGAAGTATATCGACGAGGGTCTCCTTGACCCCAAGATACTTGTGGCAGATGCAAATGCACTTATCTATCAGGTTCCCGGAGGAATGCTTTCCAACCTTCTGTCCCAGCTCAAGCAGTCGGGCAAGGAGGATAAGTTCGAGGAAGTGCTCAGAGAAGTTCCCAGAGTTCGTGCAGATGCAGGTAATATCCCTCTTGTTACTCCTTCCTCCCAGATCGTGGGCACACAGGCTGTGTTCAACGTTATCAGCGGCGAGAGATACAAGACCGTTACCAAGGAATTCAAGGACGTTATCGCAGGCAAATACGGAAGAACTCCCACACCTATCGACCCCGAGTTCAGAAAGTCCATACTCAAGGGCGAGGAGGCTATCGATTGCCGTCCCGCAGATCTGCTTGAGCCTGAGCTTGATACTCTCCGCAAGGAATGCGCTGAATGGATCGAACAGGACGAGGACGTTCTCACCTACGCAATGTTCCCCAAGGTCGCTCCCAAGTTCTTTGAGAAGAGACGCAACAAGAAGTACGGCATTGACGGAAAGAATTCCGATGCCGCAAGCAAGATCCATATGGTATAAGGCTTTAAGCCCCGCTAACAAAAATCAAGAGATACCGTGCCAAGGTGCGGTATCTCTTTAAATTTGTAAATTATTCCGAGGAACTTCACATTGCTATTGCATTTTTTGGAAAAATAGTATATAATAAGTAAAATACGTTTTTTCTAAGGAGGCTATTTTATGTTAGAAGAGATCATCGGTTCCGTATGCAGATATTCAAATGAGAAAATCAAGATAACAAAGGGCATGGCTGTTGCCGCAGCTCTCGGTGCATTCATTATAGGTCTTATTTCGGGCGTTATAGCTGCCCGTCTGGCACTCAGCAAGAAGTTTGCTGCCTGCTGCTCTTCAAGCGACGATTTCGACGCTGACGAGTATGTTAAAAATCTGAATTTCAGCGACGATGAATGATCTGCGTCACAATAAATAAATCAGCAAAGGAAAATCAAAGATATGAAATTAGGTATGGTCGGTCTTCCTAACGTAGGAAAAAGTACGCTCTTCAACGCTCTTACAAATGCAGGCGCAGAATCTGCAAACTATCCTTTCTGCACCATCGAGCCCAACGTGGGCATAGTTTCCGTTCCCGACAGCCGTCTTGACAAGCTCAGGGAAATGTACAACCCCGATAAGTTTACCCCTGCCACACTTGAATTTGTTGATATCGCAGGTCTGGTAAGAGGCGCTTCCAAGGGCGAGGGTCTCGGTAACAAGTTCCTTGCAAATATCCGTGAGGTCGATGCCATCGTTCACGTTGTACGCTGCTTTGAGGACGATAACATCGTTCATGTTGACGGCGAGATAAATCCTGAGAGAGATATCGAAACTATCGACCTGGAGCTTATCTTCTCCGATATCGAGCTGCTGGAGCGCCGTATCGACCGCACAAAGAAGCTCATCAAGGGCGATAAGAAGTATCAGGCTGAGCTGGAGTTTCTTGAAGCTCTGAAAGCTCATCTTGAAGAGGGTCACTCTGCCCGTTCCTTCGGCTTCACCGAGGAGCAGGAGGAGATAATCAAGACAACTCCGCTGCTTTCCGCAAAGCCTGTCATCTACGCTGCAAATCTCAGCGAAGATGATTTCAAGAACAACATCGAAAATTCCAAGCATTATAAGACAGTGTGCGAGATAGCTGAGCGTGAACACGCCGCAGTGCTGCCCATCTGCGCCGAGCTTGAAGCCGAGATATCCGACATGAGCGGCGAGGACAAGGAGATGTTCCTTTCCGAGCTGGGTCTTGAGGTATCGGGTCTTGACAGAATTATCAAGGAGGGCTATTCTCTGCTTGGCCTTATCTCCTACCTTACCGCAGGTCAGCCTGAGGTTCGTGCATGGACTATCAAGAAGGGAACCAAGGCTCCCCAGGCAGCAGGAAAGATACACACCGATTTTGAAAAGGGCTTTATCAGAGCGGAAGTCGTTTCCTTTGACGACCTTATGGCGTGCGGCTCCATGGCTGCCGCAAAGGAAAAGGGACTTGTGCGTTCCGAGGGCAAGGAATATGTTATGCAGGACGGAGATATCGTTCTTTTCCGCTTTAATGTCTGATCCTTTCGGGAGGGATTTTTATGAAGAGGCATGAATATTTATACTCTGCGCTGGCAGCATTTGGTGCGGCGTTGGTGTTCATCGTGTTCGGTTCGGTAGTGCTCCATGTGCTCAATCCGTATCTTGATGCGGCTGAGATAGGCTTTATGTTCTTCAAGATGATACCCATTGCGTTCATAGCAATAGGCGCAGTTTTTGCGGTCATCGGCGCATATGCGCTTGTCAATGAAAGAATGATCGAGAACGGCGAGGTCATTGAGGCAGAGATAACAGGCATCAACGAGTTCTTTGTTGGTCAGACCACTGAGATAGTTCATTACAACCTGTTCTGCGAGGCTGTTATCAACGGAAGAAAGTACAGATTTTCCAAGAAAAATCTGGAGACCAATCCCAAGGAGCAGTTTGCGGGCGGCTATGTTCCCGTAAAGATAAATCCTAAAAATCCGATGCAGTATTTTATAATGATGTGATATTGCTACATAATGAGGGGTATATTTCGCTAAGAAATATACCTCTTTTCTGTTTAATTTGTAAAAAATGTCAATTCCAATTAAAGGGCTGCTATGGTATAATATAATGTGGTTTGTTATATTCAAATAACTTATGATGGGACGGTTGTATATGAGTTTTGTATCGTTAAAAAATGTATATAAGCGCTATCAGATGGGCGAGGTAACTATCACCGCATCGGACGGCGTAAGCTTTGATATCGAAAAGGGCGAGTTCGTTGTTATCACAGGTGCCAGCGGTGCGGGAAAGACCACTGTACTGAACCTTATGGGCGGAATGGACACCTGCGATGAGGGCGAGATTATCATTGACGGCAAGGATATCGCAAAGCTCAAACCCAGAGAGCTTACCGCTTACCGTCGATATGACATTGGATTTGTTTTCCAGTTCTACAATCTGGTGCAGAACCTTACCGCATATGAGAATGTGGAGCTTGCGGCTCAGACCTGCAAGGATAAGAGCATTGATGCGGCTCAGGTGCTTAAACAGGTGGGTCTGGAGGACAGAATGAACAATTTCCCCGCACAGCTTTCCGGCGGCGAACAGCAGAGAGTTTCCATTGCAAGAGCGCTGGCAAAATCACCCAAGCTCCTGCTCTGCGATGAGCCTACAGGCGCTCTCGACTATAACACGGGCAAGACAATACTGAAGCTTTTGCAGGATACCTGCCGTGAAAAGGGTATGACAGTGGTAGTCATCACCCACAATCAGGCGATAACCCCCATGGCTGACCGTGTTATCAAGATAAAGAACAGCAAGGTGGCAAAAATATCCCTCAATCCCAATCCCACACCTGTTGAAAATATTGAATGGTAAGGTAATAACGCTATGAAGAAAAATATGCTTTTACTGAATACTGTCAGAGGCGTAAAGAAATCTCCCGGAAGATTTGTGGCGATCCTTACTATCATTGCGATAGGCTGTGCGTTTTATGCAGGTTTAAGCGCAGTATCAACTGACCTTAAAAATTCCGGCTGGAAGTATTACAGGGAATATGCCCTTGCGGACGTTCAGATTAAATCCACGCTGGGCTTTAACGGCGATGAAATAGAAAAGCTTTCCGACGGCGAGCATTTTGACAGCGGATATGCAGGCTATTCGGCAGACCTATTTGTGGAAAACAATGGCGGTCAGTCGGCTGTAACAGTGCTTTCCTATTCGGCAGATCAGCCGCTCAACAAGCTTTATCTTATGGAGGGCAGACTTCCCGAAAAGGCAGGGGAGTGCGTTGCCGATTATGATTCCATGCACAAGATATCCTTTAAAATAGGAGATACCGTAAAGCTTTCCGCTGACGGCGACAATGATGTGGCTGACTATTTAAATCAGTCGGAATATACCGTGGTGGGCCTTGTAAAATCTCCCGTGTATGTTTCATATGAGCGAGGCTCCACAACTATCGGAACAGGCTCCGTAAGTGCATTTATCTACGTGCCCGAGGAAAACTTTGCCTATGACGCTTATACCGACCTTTACCTTTCGGTAACAGGGGCTATGGACGAAAGCGTCAAGCCTTTTTCAGATGAATACAACGATATCGTAGCCGCTGCCGAGGAATACGCCGAGGGAATGTCAGTTCAGCTTCTCAGCGAGCGTTCGGACGAGATACGTGCCGATGCAGATGAGCAGATAGCCGATGCAAAGGAAAAGCTGGCGGACGGTCAGAAAAAATATGACGACGCCAAAAAGGACTATGACAAGGGTCTGAACGAGTACAACAAGTCCTACAGTCAGATAAACGAGCAGAAAAAAGAGCTTACCGATGCCAAAAAGGATATCGAGGACGGCAGAAAAGAGCTGGCAGAGAACGAGGAAAAGATGAACGCCCTTGCCGCCACCTGCACTCAGATAGACGATATCCTGAAAATATACGAAAAGGCATACGTCAAAGTGCTTCCCGAGGAGCTTCTCAACGAGTCAAGAAGTATCCAGCAGGTGTATGACGATAATGACATTGAGGCTTCCATATCCGACCTTCTGGCGGTTTTCATAATCACAAATCCCGATAAGGATCTCCAGTCAAAGGCCGCCGCTCAGGCAGCCATAACAGGCGTAAACGAGCAGGTGAGAGCAGCTTCCGCAGGTGCACTGGAGCAGATATCCGCCCAGAAATGGCAGCTTGACAAGAGCGAAGAGGAAATAGACAAGGGCCTTGAAGAGCTTTCCGCTTATGACAGCGACCTTGCTAAAGCAAAGCATGAACTGGACAGCGGCAAGAAAAAGCTGGACGAGGCTCAGGCTGATATAGACAGCGCTAATGCAGAGATAGCCGATGCTGAAAGCGAGCTTGAGGATAAGCTTGCCGACGGCGAGTGGTACGTGTGGAACAGGGACGAGTTCAATCCCGGCTGCATGAGCTACGGCAGAGATGCGGAAAGGATAGACTCCATTGCCGCAGTTTTCCCCGTGTTCTTTATACTGGTTGCAGCTCTGGTTTGCTGCACCACCATGTCAAGAATGGTCGAGGAGCAGCGCACAGAGGTTGGAACTCTCAGGGCACTGGGCTACGGCACAGGCTCCATAATCCTGCAATATGTATTGTATGCGGCTATAGCAAGCGTTGTGGGCAGCCTTGCGGGAACAGCCATAGGTCTGGCGCTGTTGCCGAGGGTAATCTTCATCTGCTATCAGACGATGTATAATTATCCCATATTTGAAGCGCCGTTCATGCCCTCATATGCACTGGGCTGCATGGGCGTATCACTGCTGTGTACATCGCTTTCTGCGGTATATACCTGTGCAAACGAGCTTCTGGAATTTCCCGCAAAGCTTATCCGTCCAAAGCCCCCGAAGAATGGCAAAAGGATACTGCTTGAAAAGATAACACCCATCTGGAAGCACTTCTCATTCAGCAGTAAGGTAACTTTCAGAAATCTTTTCAGATACAAGAGCAGATTTTTCATGACCGTTATAAGCATAGGCGGCTGTACAGCCCTTATGCTTACAGCATTCGGATTAAAGGAAGCCATTGCCTGCATTGCGGAAAAGCAGTATGACGATATCTTCCTTTATGATGCGATAGCTGTTACTGGCAGTGATATCTCAGATGAGCAGCGTGCCGATATAGAAGCCGCAATAAACGGCGAAAGCGCAATAATTTCCCATATGAGCGCCGTTCAGGAGACCCGTGATGTTTATTCCGAAAGCGGCAATATGGAGGGCTATATCCTTGCCCCCGATGATGTTTCAGCTATTGACGATTATGTTATGCTCAGAAACAGAAAAAGCGGCGAGCACCTTTTCCTTGAAGAGGGCAAGGTCATAATCACAGAAAAAATGGCACGTATGCTTGATGTAAAAACAGGCGACTCCATTACGATAGACGGCGCTTCGGGACCTGTGGAGATATCGGGCATTGCCGAAAACTACACCTTCCATTATGTTTATATGACAAGGGACACCTACACTTCTCTCTTCGGCGATACCGATGATGACCTTATCATGATAAACACAGGGGAAACTCCCGAAAAATCCGAAAGAGACAGAATAACCTCCGAGCTTATTTCCTGCGACGGAATAATCTCATCGTCCTTTATGTATGACGGAACGGGAACGTTCAGAACACTGGTATCAAGCCTTGACCTTATAGTTCTTGTCATCATAATTTTTGCGGGAGCGCTTGCTCTTGTAATACTCTTCAACCTGGCAAACATTAACATCAACGAGCGAATAGGGGAGCTTGCCACCATAAAGGTGCTGGGCTTTTTTGACGGCGAGGTGGGAGCGTACATTTACCGTGAGAACACCATTTCCTCCGTTATCGGAATGGCGTTCGGACTGGTAGGCGGAATTTTCCTTGAAAGCTTTGTTGTAGGCAAGTCCGAGGTAGATGAAGTAATGTTCTCGCCCGATATACCTTGGTTCTGCTTCGTGCTGGCAGCGGCGGTAATGGTCATCTTCACAGTGCTTGTAAACTTCCTGCTGTATTTCAGACTCAAAAAGATAGATATGACATCTTCACTCAAGGCTATTGAGTGATATTGCCATAAAGCATTTACCGATTGTCAAAGCTTTTGTACAGCATATACATTGACAATTTTTTCACAGGGTAATATAATATTTTAGTGACGTGCCATTCACGGCAGCATCTTTCAGAGGTGCTGCCACTGGCACTTTTTTATGTTTGGGAGATCATGGAGGAAAAAGAAAAATGTTCAGGCAATTTGCAGAAATGCTGAAAAGGGAATTTAAGGGGTACAACGGCAAGAAATTCGGAAAAGACGTTCTTGCAGGCGTAACAGTCGCAGCCGTGGCTCTGCCGCTGGCACTGGCATTCGGCGTAAGCTCGGGAGCTACCGCAGCTTCGGGACTTGTTACCGCAATAATATCGGGACTTATCATCGGCGCACTTTCGGGCGCTTCCTATCAGATAAGCGGCCCCACAGGAGCTATGACAGCCATACTTGTTTCACTGGTGGCTCAGTACGGAATGCAGGGTGTTTTCATCGCAAGCTTATTGGCAGGCATCATACTGCTGCTGTGCGGCATATTCAAGCTGGGCGGACTGGTTTCATACCTGCCCTCGCCTGTTATCACAGGCTTTACCAGCGGTATCGCCATTATCATCGCCCTCGGTCAGATAGATAACCTTACCGGCATGAAGTCCGTGGGACTTAACAACCTGGAAAAGATAGCAAGCTATTTCACAACGCCTCAGAGCTTCAATCTTACAGCGTTCATTATCGGCGTTTGCGTTATAGTTTTCATGTTTGTATATCCTCAGAAGCTGAGCCAGTATTGCCCGGGTTCACTGGCAGCAATTATTCTTGCCACCGCAGCAAACTTTATCTTCAACTTTGATGTAAGCGTTGTCGGCGAGATACCAAAAACAATTTTCCTTGCTGACAGACTTGATATTACCAAGATAAATTTCAGCGAGCTTGGCAACTTTGTTGTTCCCGCTGTTTCCATTGCGGCTCTGGGACTTATTGAGTCCCTGCTCTGCGGAGCTTCCGCAGGACGAATGAAGAATGAAAAGCTCAATGCGGATATCGAGCTTACCGCACAGGGAATAGGAAATATCCTGCTGCCCTTCTTCGGCGGAGTTCCCGCAACGGCAGCTATCGCCAGAACCAGTGTTGCCATAAAGAGCGGCGGAGAGACACGTCTTACTTCCGTTATCCACGCTGTTGTACTGCTGCTTTCCATGTTCGTTCTCGGCGGCGTAATGTCTATGATACCTCTTTCAGCTCTTGCAGGCGTGCTTATCGTAACTGCATGGAGAATGAACGAGTGGAAGACCATAAAGTCCATTTTCAGCAAAAAGCTCAAAACAGCCATTGCACAGTTCATTATCACAATGACAGCTACCGTTGTGTTTGACCTTACAAAGGCTATCCTTATCGGTGTTGTGTTCTCGCTTATCCTCTTTGTTGTAAAGGTATCCGATATGCAGGTAACGGTTGCCGAGGTCGATCCTGATAAGCTTGACGAGGATAACGTTGACCCCGAAAAGCTCAAATATACCAGTGTTGTTTATATCACGGGCCCCCTTTATTTCGGAACCTGCGCAAAGCTGGAGGACAAGGTATCCTCTCTCGGTGACAGCTACAACATAATCTTCTCAATGAGAGGCGTTACCGTTGCGGATATCTCGGGAATAGAAGCCCTCCACGAATACTGCGAGAGACTTATCTCCCAGGGAAGAATGGTATATTTCTCCTGCGTTCAGCCGGGAGTTATGGACCTCTTTGAAAGAACAGGACTGAAGCAGGAGCGTTTCAAGCACGATATGTTCTTCTGGAGCACCGACAAGGTGTTCGAGCACATCTCAAATCTTTAAGAACCCGTCTTCACAAGCATATGCGCACGTCTTTTCGGCAAATTTTGCCGCAGACTGCGTTAAAAATCCTTGCCGGGCGAAAGCCCGCCTGCGGATTTTTGCCTACTCTGCAACAAAATTATGCTCGAAAATCCGCACACATTTCTTATGAAGACAGGTTCTAATATCTGCGTAAGGCGTGGTAAATTTATCACGCCTTTTTTATTTATTTGCACTTGAAAAAGCCAGCAAAATATGCTAAAATAAAATCACATATGCGGCAAAAGGAGGAAAATATCATCAAAGACGGTACTAAAAGCTTTCCCATAAGAAATCAGATGGTAATGATGTTTTTCATCGTTATACTTCCCCTTTTTGCAGCCAGCATAATGCTGCTGGTGAATATGCGTACCATAATCAAGGATCAGACACTGAGCAGCACTGTCAGCAGCTCCAACAGCATTCGTTACCGCACCATGGATATGGTGGAGTCCACTGACAGCATAATGCGTATGTTTGCAGGCAGCGGCGAGCTGAAAAGCTTCCTTGAAAAGCGCTCCTCGGAAAAGTCCGAGTATTATGATTTCTATGCCAAGAATATCCATGTGCAGTATGTTCAGACTTCCCCGCAGGTGAGCAACATATACGTTTTCATCAACAGGAACGAGTTCGTGTATAACTCAAACTATATCTATGCGGACGAAAGCGTGCTTACCCAGAAATGGTATAATTCTGCTGCACAGGATCCAAGCACAGCCGTGTGGGACATTATCAAAAGCCCTACGGACGGCAAATATTATCTTGGCTGTGCTCAGGCGATAACCGATACCTCCAACGAGACCGTTACCGCTGTGGCTGTGGCGGTCATATCCGATGAATGGCTTATGCGTGTTATGCCCGACGAGCATATAAGAACGGTAATGTGCGTGGGCGGAAAGGCATTTTTCAGCGATTTTGCCGAGATAGTCAAGGGTGACAGCGTGTCGGGGGACAATGACCTTAACGTTAAAGACATCTCCAAGACCTATGACTATGGCTTCTGGGGATATGACGGCTACACGGTGCTGAATAACTTCACCATAAACCACAATGCGGATTTTCAGCTGGTCATGCTCATTCCAAACTCCTACATAAACTACTCTCTCAGCAGGCTTTCTGTGGTTTACGGCGGCTACTGCGGACTTATGCTTATACTTTCCCTGCTGATAATCATACTCTTCACCAGCGTGTTCTCACGTCGGATAAAGCTCCTCAGCGAGAAGATGCACGCAGTTGCGGAGGGCGATATCAACGTCACCTTCAACGACAAGGGCGGCGACGAGATAGCCGACCTTTACAGCGACCTTAACCAGATGATCGCCAGTATGCAGAAGATGATGGACGACATCTATCAGGCAAAGCTCCAGAACGAGGCATTCAAGTTCGACCAGATGGAGGCTGAGTTCAAAGCCCTTGCCAGCCAGATAAATCCTCACTTCCTGTACAATACCCTTGAAACTATCAGAATGAAGGCGTACTGCAACAACGACAAGGAAACCGCCGACCTGGTAAAGAAGCTGGGCAAGTTCATGCGCCGCTGCCTTGAATTCAAGGACGGCGAGGTAACGCTCCGCTCCGAGCTGGAGTTCACAAACAGTTATCTGGAGCTTCAGACCGCACGATTCGGCGACAGAGTTTCCTACAGCATTTATTCCGAAGTCTCCAAGGATTATATGATACTGCCCCTGCTGATACAGCCTGTTGTGGAGAACGCATTCGTCCACGGCATCGAGGGCTGCAAGTCCAACGGACATATCGATATAAAGGTATATTATCACAACGACTGCGTTGTTATCGACGTTTCGGACAACGGCAGCGGAATAACCCCCGAAAGGCTTGCGGAGCTTGAAGAAAAGCTCAGGCGCAACGATACCTCTTCGGGCAAGAGCATCGGTCTTACAAATGTAAACAAGAGAATAAAAATGTATCACGGCGAGCAGTACGGCTTGTCCATAAAAACGGCTCCCGAGGCGGGAACCACCATAAGGATAACTCTCCCGAGAAATCCTGTTCAGAAAAAGATCACTGTTCAGGATACGGACAAGGAAAAGTAACGTATCCTCAGGAAAGGCGGTTATAATATGTTCAAGGTTTTGCTTGTTGATGACGAGCCTAATGTTCGTCAGGGCATAAAAATGATGATCCCGTGGGACGAGATAGACTGCGAGGTAATAGGCGAAGCGGACGACGGCGATGACGGACTTAACAAGATAATGACGCTCCAGCCCGATATCGTTATCGCAGATATAAAAATGCCCGGAAAGACAGGCATTGAGATGACGGAAGCCGCAAAGGCGCTGGGCTTCAAGGGCAAGGTGCTGATACTTTCCGGCTATTCGGATTTTTCCTATGCCAAGACCGCCATTGCGCTTGGTGTAGAGAATTTTATCCTCAAACCCGTTGACGAGGACGAGCTTATCGAAGCCATAAAGACGGCAGGGAAGAAGATAAAGAGTGAGCGTGAGCACAGATACAAGCAGGAGATAGGCAGGGAATACCTTAATGAGCAGCTTGTCAAGGGGCTTTTTGCGGGTGACCCCATCCATGTGGCAGCTGCCGTAGATGAATATGATTTTCCAAGCTACTGCGCCGCTATCGTCTGCTCCGACGGCAGTCATCCCGAGCAGTCTGCCGACTATAACACAGTCCGCCGCTTCTATGACACTCTTAACAACGTGGATATAGTTTCGGTGGATATAAGCGGTGCGCTGGGAATACTTTTCAAGGGCTGGAAATATACCGATGTTATGATGTCCCTTGAAAAGCTGCGCAAGGAGCTTTCTCCCGAAGCGTTTATTTCCTGCGGCTGCAATGTAAGCTCTCCGGCAGAGATATGCGTTTCATATTCCGAGGCGGCTGATTTCTACCGCAAGAGATTTATCTTCCATCACTGCGGCGTGGCAAGCACCGAGGTGTTCAAAAAGAGCCGCACCGCCGAGGATATAGACTTTGCCGACAGGATATACGCATACATGGAGATAAACGATACCGAAAAGCTCAACGGCGTTCTTGACAGATTTATGGAGTCCATGCTCACTGCGGACAATACTCCCGAAAAGGCTAAGATAAGCTGTATCACCATGCTTATGGACGTGCGCTCCCAGATGAGCAGAAGCGCTGCGGACAAAAAGCCCGAGAACATGATAAGCGATGATTTTGTAAACGAGATAAGCGATATGCACAGCCTGAGCCGGATGGTGGAGGCTATCAGAACAAAGCTCACCGATATCTCTGATGCCTGCTTCGGCAAGACCACAAAGAGCACCATGGAGCGTGTGGTCCAGTATATCAGAGCAAACTACAACCGTGAGCTTCGCCTTGAAATGCTGGCAGGGATCTTCGGCTACAACAGCGCATATCTTGGCAAGGTGTTCCACCAATATACAGGCGATAACTTCAACAACTATCTCGATGAGATACGTATTTCAGAAGCAAAGCGCCTGCTTGCCATGGACGAATACAGGGTGTATGAGGTGGCTGAAATGGTGGGCTACTCAAACATCAACTATTTCCACAACAAATTCAAGAAATATGTGGGCATGAGTCCATTGAGCTACAAAAAGCAGTTCGGCGGCGGAAAGGACGAATAAGCCTGCATATTTGACAATTCAGAATAAGGGTATGTATAATGTTATATACCCTTATTCTTTTTTTATATTTCTAAAAACGGGCTGTGTATGTTAAGATAAATATATATGCAGAAAATGCGGAATCATACGGCATTTTGATAAATTTTCAGGGATATTTGCCGCCTTCCGTACTGCTTTTTTAAACGAAAGGACAGTGTGAAATGTATAAAATCGTTAGAAAAAAAGCATTAAACCCCACTGTAACACTTATGGATATCGAAGCTCCCGCAGTTGCAAAAAAGGCGGAGCCCGGTCAGTTCATCATTCTCAGAACAGATGAGAACGGCGAGAGAATCCCCCTTACAGTAGCTGATTTTGACAGAGAAAAGGGTACTGTTACCATTATCTTCCAGATAGTTGGTGCAACTACCGAAAAGCTTAATCATATGAACGAGGGCGAATGTCTTCATGACTTTGCAGGCCCTCTCGGCAGAGCAACTCATACAGAAGGTCTCAAGAAGGTAGCTGTTGTAGGCGGCGGTGTTGGCTGTGCTATCGCATACCCCGTTGCAAAGAAGCTCCATCAGGTAGGCTGCGAGGTGCATTCCATCGTCGGCTTCAGAAACAAGGATCTTGTTATCCTTGAAGATGAGTTCAAGGCTTGCTCCGACAAGCTCTGCATGATGACAGATGACGGTTCCTACGGCACAAAGGGTCTTGTTACCAATGCCCTCAAGGAGCTTATCGACAGCGGCGAGCAGTATGACGAGGTAATCGCTATCGGTCCCCTGATAATGATGAAGTTCGTTGCTGCAACCACTAAGGAATACGGTATCAAGACCGTTGTTTCCATGAACCCCATTATGATCGACGGCACAGGAATGTGCGGCGGATGTCGTCTTTCCGTTGGCGGCGAGACAAAGTTTGCCTGCGTTGACGGCCCCGAGTTTGACGGTCACCTTGTTGATTTCGACGAGGCTATGAGACGTTCCACAATGTACAAGCCTTTTGAAAAAAGAAAGTACGAAGAAACCTGCAATCTTTTCAAGGAGGTAAAGTGAAATGCCTAATATGTCTCTTAAAAAGAACCCCATGCCCTCTCAGGAGCCTGATGTAAGAAATAAGAACTTCCTAGAGGTAGCACTGGGCTATACAGCTGATATCGCAGTTGACGAGGCACAGAGATGTCTCCACTGCAAGGCTATGCCCTGCGTTTCGGGCTGCCCCGTAAATATTGATATCCCCGGCTTTATCAAGGAGATCGCTGACGGTAACTTTGAGGGCGCTTACAGCGTTATCTCCAAGTCCAGCTCCCTCCCCGCAGTCTGCGGTCGTGTATGCCCCCAGGAGAACCAGTGCGAGGGCAAGTGCGTAAGAGGAAAGAAGGGCGAGGCTGTAGCTATCGGCCGTCTGGAAAGATTTGCAGCTGACTATCACAACGCAAACTTCAAGGGCGAGCCTGAGATGCCCGCTTCCAACGGCAAGAGAGTTGCTGTTATCGGCGCAGGTCCTGCAGGTCTTACCTGTGCAGGCGACCTGGCAAAGAGAGGCTACAAGGTAACTGTATTCGAGGCGCTCCATCTTGCAGGCGGCGTTCTGGTTTACGGTATCCCCGAGTTCAGACTTCCCAAGAGCATCGTTCAGCACGAGATCGACGGTCTCAAGGCTATCGGCGTTGATATCGAAACAAATATGATAATCGGCAAGACCGTTACCATTGACGAGCTGTTTGAAAGCGGCTATGAGGCTGTGTTCATCGGTTCAGGCGCAGGTCTGCCCAGATTTATGAACATTCCCGGTGAGAACTACAAGGGTGTTTATTCCGCAAATGAGTTCCTTACCAGAGTTAACCTTATGAAGGCTTATAAGCCCGACAGCGATACTCCCGTCAAGGAGAACAAGAGAGTAGCAGTAGTCGGCGGCGGTAACGTTGCTATGGACGCTGCAAGATGCGCAAAGCGTCTCGGCGCAGAAGAGGTTTACATAGTTTACCGCCGTGGCGAGGCTGAGCTTCCTGCCCGTGCAGAGGAGATCGAGCACGCTAAGGAAGAGGGCATCATCTTCAAGACCCTTACCAACCCCACCGAGATACTTGGCGATGAGAACGGCTTTGTAAGCGGAATCAAGTGCGTATCCATGGAGCTTGGCGAGCCTGATGAGTCAGGCAGAAGACGTCCTGTTGTAAAGGAAGGCTCCGAGCATACCGTTGATGTTGACTGCGTTATCATGTCCATCGGTACATCTCCCAACCCCCTCATCAGAAACACTACAGAGGGACTTGAAACTAACAAGCACGGCTGTATCGTTACCAAGGACGAAAGCGGTCTTACCTCCCGTGAGGGCGTTTATGCAGGCGGCGACGCTGTAACAGGCGCAGCTACCGTTATCCTCGCAATGGGCGCAGGCAAATCCGCAGCTCAGGCTATTGACGAGTATCTTCTTAATAAGTAAGAGATAACCTTTCACCGTATCCGTTCTGCGGGTACGGTGAATTTTTTGGGTGGTATTCCAAAATAATGTAGGGGACGGGTCTCCCGTCCCGCCTATCAAATGTTGGATAAATTGTAAGTTGTGGAGGTATATATTATGAGAGTAATGATTTCGATCATTCTTATGGTAATTGTAGCGTTGGTCGGTTTTTTCTTTGGTGCTGGAATGAACGAAGCAATTGATGGAGCAATACTACTTTCAATGATTACAGGTTTTGCTTGCACTATTAGTGCTATTGAAAAGAACAAGAAGGAATGACAAATTCCAATTTGTCATACATATATATAAATCAGCCTGCCAAATCTATAAAAACAAAAGCAATAAAATTTACAGGGAAGATATAATTCAATGAAAAAATACATTATCAATTCCAATGACGCAGGTCAGCGTGTGGATAAGTTCATACAGAAAGCGGCTCCAAGCCTGCCCCAGAGCATGATGTACAAGGGCATACGCACTAAAAATATCAAGCTCAACCGTAAGCGCTGCGAAATATCCACCAGACTTTCCGAGGGCGATGTGCTGGAGCTGTATCTGCCCGATGAATTTTTCGGCAGTGATGAAAAGGAGTATGAGTTCCTTAAAGCCCCTGCGGATATCACCGTGGTGTATGAGGACGAAAATATCCTGCTGATGGATAAGAAAAACGGACTTGTTGTACATGAGGATAACGACGGTTCCGTTGATACCCTTGTGAACCGTATGCTCCACTATCTTTATGCAAAAGGGGAGTATGACCCTGCGGACGAAAACAGCTTTACTCCCGCCCTCTGCAACCGCCTTGACAGGAACACGGGTGGTATCGTAATTGCGGCAAAAAATGCTGAGTCTTTGCGTATCCTCAATCAGAAGATAAAGGACAGGGAGCTGGAGAAAAAATATCTTTGTATCCTTGTGGGAGTTCCGCCCAAAAAGTCGGACACCCTTACCCATTATCTTTTCAAGGACAGCAAGACAAATACCGTTACCGTTTCCGACAAAAAGACTGCCTCCAACAAGACTATAATAACAAAGTACCATGTGCTCAGGACCGACGGCACTCTTACCCTTGCGGAGATAGAGCTGATGACGGGCAGAACTCACCAGATAAGGGCGCATATGGCATATATCGGCTGCCCTCTGCTGGGTGACGGAAAGTACGGCATCAACAGGGTGAACCGAAGCTATAACATCAAAACTCAGGCGCTTTATTCCTACAAGCTGAAATTTGATTTCACCACCGACAGCGGCATTCTCTCGTATCTTAACGGCAGGGAGTTCACCGCAGAAAACGTGTGGTTTGCGGACAAATTTGTTAAATAGCACAAACTTTTTGCCTTGAAAATGTGCAGTATTGTGCAAAGGGCAGTTCTTGAGATTGTGTTCTTTTGTTCACAAATTACCTGTTGAATATGATTTTATATTCCGCTATAATAAAAGTTAGACTTCTAACTGATAGATGTCTAACATTTTTCTTTTTCTTGGAATAAAGGAGCTGATGAAATGGAAAATGCCGACTGCGGCTATAGAAATGAAGATGAGCATATCGGCAGATACATAAATCATCTTTCCAAAACATTGCGCTATACCACCAATGCCATGATGATGAAACAGGGCGAGATAATAACAGGGGAGCAGTGCAGGATAATTTCCTATATAGCTCACCGCACGGCCCACGGCGAATGTGTGTATCAGCGTGATCTTGAAGATGATTTCGGGGTAAAGCGCTCATCCGTAGCGAGCATTCTGGGAAATCTTGAAAAAAGCGGGTACATTGCAAGAAGCGTCTGCGAGGAGGACGCACGCATCAAGAGGATAACCCTTACCGAAAAGGGACTTCGCACAAGCAAGCAGATGTACGACAACATCTGCCGTTTGGAGCAGTATCTCTCAAACGGTATGACACCTCATGAGCGTGAAGAGTTCATTCGCCTGATGAAGCTTGCAATAGAAAATTTAGAGAAATTCAAAGAAGAATAACTACAAAGGAGTGGTCAACAGATGCTGAAAAAGCTTCTCGCCTGTGTGGGCGAGTACAAAAAATATACCATTCTCACGCCTGTGGTAATGATAGGCGAGGTACTGATGGAAGTTCTTATACCATTGGTAATGGCAAAGATAGTGGACGTGGGAATTGCCAACGGCGATGTGGCGTTCACAGTAAAAATGGGACTTATCATGGTCTCCATGGCAATATTCTCCCTTTGCTGCGGCGCACTGGGCGGAAAGTTTGCCGCAAAGGCAGGCATGGGCTTTGCTAAGAATGTAAGAAAGAAGCTTTTTGACAAGGTTCAGGATTTTTCCTTTGCAAACGTGGATAAGTTCTCCACAGCTTCTCTGGTAACAAGACTTACCACTGACGTTACAAACGTTCAGAACACCTTTATGATGATAATCAGAATGGCGGTACGTGCGCCTTTCATGCTTATCGTCGCACTTATAATGTCAATCTCCCTCAATGCAGAGCTGGCAGTTGTGTTCCTGGTCGCTATCCCCGTTCTGGGCGTTGCAGTGGGACTTATCACAACAAAGGCATTCCCCAGATTTGAGAAAATGCTTGAAAAGTATGACTCCCTCAACTCCAAGGTACAGGAAAACCTTATCGGTATCAGAGTTGTAAAGGCATTCGTAAGAGAAAGGTTTGAGGGCAAGAAGTTCGTAGCTTCCGCTGACGAGGTAAGAGCCGCTCAGGTAAATGCCGAAAAGCTCGTTATTCTGGGTCAGCCCGCAATGCAGATAATTATGTATGCCTGCATCGTTGCCGTTATCTATTTCGGCGGAAATATGGTTATCGGCGGTACATTTCTTGTCGGTGAGCTTTCCAGCTTCATCAGCTACGTAACTCAGATACTTATGTCCCTTATGATGCTCTCCATGATCTTCGTTATGACAACTATCTCCCTCGCTTCCATGCACAGAATAGTTGAGATATTTGACGAAGTTCCCGAGATCAGAGATGACGATGCAGACCCCGCACTTGTTCCCGCAGACGGAAGCATCAGATTCAACAATGTTTCTTTCAGCTACGCCAAGGACGAGGATAACCTCACCGTAAAGAATATCAATCTTGATATCAAGTCTGGCGAGACCATCGGCGTTATCGGCGGAACCGGTTCGGCAAAGAGTACCCTTGTTCAGCTTATTCCCCGTCTCTACGACGTGCTTGACGGCAGCGTTGAGGTAGGCGGCAGAAATGTCAAGGACTACAAGCTTGATAACCTGAGAAACGAAGTTGCAATGGTTCTCCAGAAGAACGTTCTGTTCTCAGGCACTATCGAGGATAACCTCCGCTGGGGAAATGAAAATGCTACCCACGAGGAGATCGTTGAAGCGTGCAAGCAGGCACAGGCTCACGACTTTATCATGAGCTTCCCCGACGGATATGATACAGATCTGGGTCAGGGCGGCGTAAACGTGTCCGGCGGTCAGAAGCAGAGACTTTGTATCGCAAGAGCGCTTCTTAAAAAGCCCAAGATAGTTATTCTTGATGACTCCACCAGCGCAGTCGATACTGCCACCGATGCGAAGATCAGAAGCGCATTCAGGCAGGAGCTGGCAGATACCACAACGATCATCATCGCCCAGAGAATTTCCTCCGTCAGCGACGCTGACAGGATAATCGTCCTCGATAACGGCGAGATAAACGCATTCGATACTCACGATAACCTTATAAAGAATAATGAGATCTACCGTGAAGTTTACTACTCACAGCAGAAAGGAGCTGAAGAATAATGCCTCCACGTAAGCAAGGACCTATGCAGAAGCCCAAGAACGCATTCGGCGCATTCAAGAGAATACTTTCCTATATGGCAGAGTACAAGGCGCTGCTCCTGCTGGTAGTCGTTTTCATCATATGCAGTTCACTTGCAAATGTAATAGGAACCTCTTTCCTCCAGAAAATAATAGATAATTACCTTACCCCACTTATCAAGGACAGCGGAAATGCCGAGCTTTACCGAGGCTTTATGGCAGTTCTGGGACAGATGATGCTGGTGTATGTTATCGGTGCCCTCTGCACATTCGGATATTCAAGAATAATGCTTAATATTTCCACAAAAACACTGTTCAAGATAAGAACAGACCTGTTCACACACATGGAGACCCTCCCCATAAAGTATTTCGATACCCATACCCACGGTGAGCTTATGAGCCGCTACACCAATGATATCGATACTATCCGTGAGATGCTCTCCAACGCAGTTTCAAGCTTTATTTCTTCGGCTGTTACTATTATCGGCGTGTTCGTAATGATGGTTTACTATAGCTGGCAGCTCACTCTCGTATCTATCGGAATGCTGTTTGTCATTCTCTTCCTCACAGGAAAGATAGGCGGCAAGAGCGGTAAGTACTTCAAGGAGCAGCAGAAGGAGATAGGCGCTGTCAACGGCTACATCGAAGAGATGATAGACGGTCAGAAAGTCGTTAAGGTGTTCGTTCACGAAAAGCAGGCAAAGGAAGAATTCGAGCAGCTCAATGACCGCCTTTGCGAAGCTTCCACAAACGCAAATACCTTTGCAAATATTCTCGGCCCCGTAAACAACAACCTCGGTCACGTTCAGTATGCACTGACCGCAGTTGTGGGCGGAATACTTGCCATTAAGGGCGTTCATTCCTTCAGCGGTCCCATAATGGTCGGTACAGTCGTTGCATTCCTCCAGTACACAAGAAATTTCTCAATGCCTATTTCTCAGGTTTCACAGCTGTTCAACTCAGTTCTCTCCGCACTGGCAGGTGCCGAGCGTATCTTCAATATGATAGATGAGCCCTCCGAGGTCGATGACGGCTATGTAACTCTGGTAAATGCCAAGGAAGCTCCCGACGGAACACTTACCGAGTGCTCCGAGCGCACAGGCGTGTGGGCATGGAAGCATCCCCATAAGGCAGACGGAACCATAACCTACACCAAGGTACAGGGCAGGGTTGAGTTCGATGACGTTACCTTCGGCTACGAGGAGAACAAGACCGTACTCAACGGAATAAGCCTTTACGCAAAGCCCGGTCAGAAGATCGCATTCGTAGGCTCCACAGGTGCGGGAAAGACCACTATCACCAACCTGATAAACAGATTTTACGATGTGCCCGACGGAAAGATACGCTACGACGGCATCAACATCAACAAGATTAAGAAGGATGACCTGAGACGTTCGCTGTCAATGGTTCTCCAGGATACACACCTTTTCACAGGAACCGTTATGGATAATATCCGCTACGGAAAGCTTGATGCTACCGATGAAGAGGTCATCAAGGCAGCAAAGCTTGCAAATGCCGACTCCTTTATCAGACATCTGCCTGAGGGATACGATACTATGCTTTATTCCGATGGCGCAAACCTTTCACAGGGTCAGAGACAGCTTCTTGCCATTGCAAGAGCGGCCGTTGCGGATCCTCCCGTTCTTATCCTTGATGAAGCAACATCTTCCATTGATACAAGAACGGAAGCGCTCATCGAAAAGGGCATGGACAGTCTGATGGAGGGCAGAACGGTATTCGTAATCGCTCACAGACTTTCCACCGTAAGAAACTCCGATGCGATAATGGTGCTTGAACATGGAAACATCATCGAGCGTGGCAACCACGACGCACTTATTGCAGACCATGGAAAATATTATCAGCTTTATACAGGTATGTTTGAGCTTAGCTGATAACGAATATGACAGAATGCTGCTTCCGAAAGGGAGCGGCATTTTTGGTGGACTAAACTTTTTACCTTGTGCTTAATAGCACAGGTTCTCGGGTTTTGACGGCTTATACTAATCCTCAATCAACCTATAGACAAATCCTCGGCTGAAATAAGCCCATTCTTCGTCAAGCTCCCTTGCCGGGCGACAAGCCCGCCTGCAGTCGCTTTCCTAGACTGGTCTTATTTCATCTGTCGGCTTTGTCTATAGAACGATTAAAGATTAGTATTATCTCTTTTTCGCTGACGCTAAATTGCTATTTGCTCTTGCATTTTTTGTTTGCATATGCTAAAATAAGATAAACAGGACTTTTGCCCTTATTTTCAGCCGCACTGCGGCGGATTGGAGAATTATATGAAATACATCGTTTTACTTTGCGACGGCATGGCAGATTACCCTCTGCCCGAGCTTGACGGCGGCACACCCATGAGCCGCTCCGTTACACCCAATACCGATATGCTTGCTGCAAAATCTACCGTGGGTCTTGTACGCACCGTTGCCGACGGTCTTAAGCCCGGCTCCGATGTTGCAAACCTTTCCGTTCTGGGCTATGACCCCGCTGTTTGCTACACAGGCCGTTCCCCTCTGGAGGCAGGTTCCATCGGCATTGATATGTCCGCTGATGACGTTTCCTTCCGCTGCAATCTTGTTACCGTTTCCGATGAGCCAAACTTCGAGGACAAGACACTCGTTGACTACTGCGCAGGCGATATCTCAACCGCAGAAGCAAAGGTTCTCGTTGACTATCTTGCAGAGCATTTCAACAACGAGGAATTTGACCTTTACAGCGGCGTAAGCTACCGTCACTGCCTTATCTGGCACGGCGGAACTACCGACCTTGCTCCTCTCACACCTCCTCACGACATCACAGGCAGAGTTGTAAGAGACTATGTTCCCAAGCACCCCAATGCCGCAAAGCTCTATGATATGATGAAGAAGAGCGTTGAGCTTCTCAAAGACCACCCCATCAACAAGGACAGGATCGCAAGAGGTCTTAACCCCGCAAACTGCGTATGGTTCTGGGGCGAGGGCAGGCGTGCCGAGCTGGAGAACTTCACCAAGAAGACAGGTCTCAAGGGCACAATGATCTCCGCAGTTGACCTTTTAAAGGGCATTGCAAAGTTCGGCGGCATGGATATTGCCGAGGTCGAGGGCGCAACAGGCTACATAGACACCAACTTCAAGGGCAAGGCTCAGGCAGCTCTTGACGCTCTTGCAAACGGCAGCGATTTTGTTTATGTTCACATGGAAGCTCCCGATGAGTGCGGTCACAGACACGAGATCGAGAACAAGGTAAAGTCTCTTGAAATAATCGACAAGGACGTTCTGGGCTATATGCTCCCCGAGCTTGATAAGAAGTATGACGATTACAAGATAATGATTCTTCCCGATCACCCCACACCTCTTGCTCTGAGAACTCACGTTTCCGACCCCGTTCCTTTCCTCATCTACAAGAAGAGCGCACCTGTAAAGGGCGTAGCCTCTTTCAACGAGGAGTCTGCAAAGGAAACAGGACTTTTCATCGAAAAGGGTCCCTCTCTTATTGATTACTTCATCAATCTTTGATTTAAAAACATCAAAAGGTCATCTCCGAGCATAGTGAGATGACCTTTTTTATACGGTGATGATATGAGATATTTTATAAGTGAACGTGAGAGAAAAAATTCACACAGCTCGCTGTACTTTCAGTTTATGAAAGGGCATTATCAAAACAAACCATGGCTTGATGACTCACTTTGTATCCATGCTGACCTGTGGGACAGTCTCGGTCTGACGGAGCTTTTCATGAAAGCACTGCCCGATTTTGCTTATTACGGTCTTACCGAAGTTAACATGACCGAATGGGAAAGTCTGAAAGAGCTGTCGCAGGCTTCGTTGCAGTGGGAAGAGGTGATGCTCGAGCTTTCACCATGGGTCAGCGGGTGCTTTGAAAATAACAGCGTGTTTACAGTGTGCGGTATATAATAACAGCCTCGAAAGCCATTGACTTTCGGGGCTGTTATTATGCTTTTCTGACAGGTCTTACGTATTTCCAGAAGCGCTTGCAGTCGTGATAGAAGTAGAATATCCTGCCGGGAGCCGTGTCAAGGCAGTAGCCCGAAGAGCTGTAATCATAATCGCTCATAGCCTTTTCGATTCGCTGCTCCACAATGGCATTTTCCGTTTCAAAATCAAATGGACCGTGCTCGAAAACTATGTACTCTCCCTCAGGAATATCCGAAAGTATCATCTGCTCGGGCACAGGGCCGTTATAATCCGCAGACAGACGCACGCCGTAGCATTACGCAAGGGGAATGCCCCAGCTGCATATCCTGCCCTCAGGGGTGTTCAGGAATGCCATGAGCTGACCGCTTCCGCTGTTGTCTTCGTCGCCGCCCACATCGTCAAGCTTGCCCTTTATGCTGTTCAGCAAGCCACATATCGTATCGAAGTCCTGACCCTTGATAAGGCTCTGCTTCTGCCAGAAATCCCAGTAGCCGATGCTTTCGTAGTTCCTGATATGCAGGAATTTGTGTGCGGGGATAGTTACAAAATAGGTCTTTACCGTTCCGTCTGAATATGGCATATCATTTCCTCCGTTTTCTGTAAGATAGCAGTCAAATGGGCGGATAATTGTACGCAGCACAACGGGAACAGGCTTTCTGCGGTACTGGCTGGGCGTGATGCCGTAGGCTTCCCTAAAAGCACGGGTGAACGCTTCATGAGAGGAAAAGCCGTAGTTCAGCGCAATTTCAAGTATGCCGCAGTCAGTGTTACGCAGGTCGATGAGCGAAAAAGCAAGCTTCCTGTACCGCAGATAATCCTTGAACTTCATGCCCGATATTTCACTGAATTTCCTTGAAAAGTAAAATTCCGAATACCCAAGCCTGTCCGCCAGATGTTTCAGTGTCAGCGCATCATCGTCCCTGTTTTTTATGCAGATGTCTATTTCATCAACAACAGCCTGCACATTTTTATGCCACTCGTACATCTTATCGCCCTCATTTTGTTATTTTTGCTGCTCTATACTGATTATAACAGAGAAAAATGATGTCCGCTTGATTTGAGTTGCTTATTCTATGGATTTGGGCGCTCTGTCGGGGCGCATGGTCAGGGAGAGACGCTTTCTTTTCAGGTCAACGTCCAGTACCCATACCTTTACTACATCGCCGACCTTTACCGCTTCAAGAGGGTGCTTGATAAATCTGTTGCATATCTGGGAGATGTGAACGAGACCGTCCTCATGAACGCCGCAGTCAACAAAGCAGCCGAAGTCGATAACGTTTCGCACAGTGCCCATAAGCTCCATGCCGGGCTTTAAGTCTTTAAGCTCCATAACATCGCCGCTTCTCAGCAGGGGAGGGGGAAGCTCGTCACGGGGGTCACGTCCCGGCTTTGCCAGCTCCTTGATGATGTCACGGAGGGTGGGCACGCCTATGCCTATCTCTTCGGATATCTTGTCAATTCCCTGCTTGTTCGCAGCCTCGGCAACAGTGTTCATCTTCTCGCTGCCTATGTCCGCAAGGGTAAATCCGCATATTTCAAGCAGCTTCTTTGCCGCACCGTAGCTTTCGGGGTGAACGGAGGTGTTGTCCAGAGGATTTTTGCCGTCCATTACCCGCAGGAAGCCTGCGCACTGCTCAAATGCCTTTGCACCGAGTTTGGGGACTTTCATCAGCTGCTTGCGGTCGGTGAACTCGCCGTTTTCCTCACGGTATGTGACTATGTTCTTGGCAACTGTAGCGTTTATGCCCGAAATGTAGGTCATAAGTGAGCGTGAAGCTGTGTTCAGGTCAACGCCTACGGAGTTAACGCAATCCTCCACAACGCCGCCCAGCGCTTCATCAAGCCGTGCCTTGGGCATATCGTGCTGATACTGACCAACGCCGATGGACTTGGGGTCTATCTTTACAAGCTCCGCCAGAGGATCCTGCAAGCGCCTTGCAATGGAGACCGCACTTCTCAGCGATACATCGTAATCTGGAAATTCCTCCGCTGCCAGTTTTGATGCGGAGTAAACGGAAGCTCCCGCCTCGGATACCACCATGTAGGAAACCTTGCGGTCAAGCCCCTTGATTATCTCGGAAACTATCTGCTCGGACTCTCTCGAAGCCGTGCCGTTGCCGATGGCGATAACGGAAACGTTGTACTTGTTTATAAGCTCCGTGATCTTCTTCTTGCCCTGCTCCACTTTGAACTTTTCATTTGTGGTGATATATGCCACGCCTGTGTCAAGCACCTTGCCCGTGCTGTCAACTACAGCCAGCTTGCAGCCTGTCCTGAAACCGGGGTCAACGCCCAGTGCTATCTCGCCCTTTACTGGAGGCTGCATAAGGAGCTGACGGAGGTTTGATGAAAACACCTTTATAGCTGATTCGCTTGCCTTGTCGGTAAGCTCCGCACGTATCTCACGCTCAACGGAGGGGTATATCAGACGTTTCAGGCTGTCAAGGCAGGCAGCCTCCACAAGCTTTCCGCATGGGCTGCTGTTCTTTACATATGTGCCGAGGATAATTCTTTCAGCGTCGCCTTCAGGGAGCACGATGCTGACTTTCAGCTTTTCCTCACGCTCGCCACGGTCAATGGCAAGCACTCTGTGACCTGCTATCTTGCTCACAGGCTCGGAGTATTCGTAGTAATTACTGTAAGTGCCTTCAGGGTCTTTTTCCTCGCTGCCTGATACGGAAACTGAGCCACGGACGTTGAAAAGTGTTCTCAGGCGCTTTCTCAGGTCAGCGTCATCTGAAACTGTTTCTGCAATAATGTCGCAGGCACCTGCAATAGCATCGTCGGCAGATGATACGCCCTTTTCCTCGCTGATGTATTTCTCAGCTTCGGCAGAGGGTTCGGCCTTTGTGTTCTGAGCCATGATAAGCTCCGCCAAAGGCTCCAGACCCTTTTCCTTTGCAATGGAAGCCCTTGTGCGGCGCTTCTGCTTGTAGGGGCGGTAAATGTCCTCCAGCTCAACCAGAGCCGCCGCATTGGAGATAGCCTCCGCCAGCTCAGGGGTCATCTTGCCCTGCTCGGTGATGGAGTTTGTTATCTCTTCCCTGCGCTTGTCCAGATTTCTCAGATATGTAAGGCGCTCGGAAATAAGCCTGATAGTCTGGTCATCGAGAGTGCCGTGATATTCCTTTCTGTATCGTGCGATAAAGGGAACGGTGCAGCCGCTGTCCAGAAAGTTTATGATGTTGTCTATGTATTCCTGCTTTACGTTAAATTCGTTGTGAAGCTGTACGTTTATCTCCAATTTGTTACCTCCAAATCAAATTCCCGACAGGTCAAAATCGGGAGTGTATTCCTCCTTGGCAGAGGAACGTTCCTGCATAAATCCGTCAAATCCCAGCTCTGCCGCCACCTGAGCCACCTTTTCATATTCATAGGTGGATATGCGCCTGTTTATTTCCTTGTGTTCGCAGCTTTTGTAAAACGGCGTGTACTGGCTCATCAGACTGAGCAGATAGCTGTCCTTCGGGTACATTTCGGCAATGGTGCGCAGTATCTTTTCGGAATCCTTTCTGTGGGAGGGCAGCACCATGTGGCGGATAATAACACCGCTTTTCATCAGTCCGTTTTCGTCATAAACAGGTTTGCCCGCTATTTCTATCATTTTGCCTATGGCCGCCGAAGCATATGAAAAATAATCCTTTGCAGCAGAGTATTTTTCCGATATCTCACTGTCATAATACTTGAAGTCGGGCATGAAGATATCCACATACCCTCTCAGCATTTCTATAGTTTCGGGCAGCTCATAGCCTCCGCTGTTGTATGCCACGGGAATATTCAGCCTGCCCTTGCATAGATCCAGAGCCTCGATGACCTGGGGAACATAATGGGTGGCGCTTACCAGATTTATGTTGTGCGCACCCTTGTCCTGAAGCTCCAGAAATATCTCGGCAAGACGGTTTACCGGAATTTCTTTGCCGAAATTTTCGGCGGATATCCTGTAATTCTGGCAGAAGCAGCATTTAAGGCTGCAGCCCGAAAAGAACACCGTGCCCGAACCTCTTGTGCCCGAAATGCACGGTTCCTCCCACATATGCAGATAAGCTTTTGCAAGCCTCGGGAGAGCTCCGCCGCCGCAGAATCCCACAGTTTTTGTCCTGTCGGCTCCGCAGCGGCGGGGGCAAAGCTCGCAGCTTTTTAAAATATCATTCATAGCGGTGTGCGATAACATCTGTGAGGACGATATCATGAGTGAGATATTCCTCCTTCACTTCAAACTCTTCCGAGTAATCGGTTGACAGATATTTCTTATTGTCGTCCGCAAAAACGGTCACTATAGTGCTGTCCTTTCCAAGCTTCTCCTGTGCAAGGATACAGCCCAGCATATTTGCGCCCGAGGAAATTCCTACGCCTATGCCAAATTTGCGTGAGAGCATCTGAGCCATTATGATAGAGTCTATGTCGTCCACGGAAACAACAGCGTCAGTCTCGTCAAGCTTCAGTATATCGGGGATAAATTCATCGGAAATGCCCTGGATACGGTGCTTGCCGACCCTGTAGCCTGTGGAAAGAGTGGGGGAGTTAAGGGGTTCCAGAGGGAATACCTTGCAGTCGGCATTGTCTTTCCTGAGCCGTCTGCCGATGCCCATTACAGTTCCGCCTGTGCCCACACCTGCCACGATCCCGTCCGCTTTAAGTCCCATAGCCGCCAGCTGACGGGATATTTCCTCACCTGTGTAGAGATAATGGGTTTCGGTATTGTCCTCATTGGAGAACTGACGGGGGAGAAATACTCCGCCGCCCTCCGCAAGCTTTTCCGTCATGGCGATAGAGCCTAAGAAGCCGCCCTCCTCACGGGATACCAGCCGAACCTCCGCACCGAAGCTCTTCATCAGATTTATGCGCTCGGCGCTCATCCAGTCGGGCATATAAATGACTACCTTGTGACCAAGATAGCTGCCCATAGCGGAAAAGGCAATGCCTGTGTTTCCGCTGGTGGCTTCCGCAATTATGTCGTCAGGGGCGATCTCACCCTTTTCATAAGCTTTCTTCATGATGTGAAAAGCAACTCTGTCCTTGATGCTTCCCGAAAGATTAAAGTATTCGGCTTTGGCAAAAATGCGCTTCGGCTCGCCCTTGTAGGTGAAATGGATCTCCAGCAGGGGAGTCTTGCCGATCATTCCCGATATTTTGTCAAAACGGCTTTCATAGACTGTGTTCATATAGTAAAGACCTCACAAATCACAATACAATTACATTCTGTCAAATGCCTGCTTGATGTCGGCAATGATGTCGTCAACATTTTCAAGGCCTACAGAGAAGCGGATAAGTCCGCCGTCGATACCTGCTGCCACAAGCTGCTCATCGCTGAGCTGACGGTGTGTTGCAGAAGCGGGGTGAAGAACGCATGTGCGGATATCGGCAACGTGTACCTCGTTGGAAGCAAGCTCCAGTTTATCCATGAACTTTACAGCCTCGCTTCTTCCGCCCTTGATGGAGAAGGAGATTACACCGCTGGTTCCGTTGGGGAGATACTTTTTGGCACGGTCGTGGTACTTATCTGTCTCAAGACCGGGGTAGGAAACGGATATCACCTTGTCACAGCTCTGGAAGAACTTAGCCACCTTCATTGCGTTGGAGCAGTAAACGGGCATACGTACAGCCAGTGTTTCAAGTCCCAGATTGAGCAGGAAAGATGAGTGAGCAGCAGGATAGCAGCCAAAGTCTCTCATGAGCTGCATTCTTGCCTTTGTGATGTAGGGCACAGGGTACTGCTTGGTGTAAACAGTGCCGTGATAGCTCTCGTCAGGCTCGGAGAGACAAGGGAATTTGCCGTTGTCCCAGTTGAACTTGCCGCTGTCAACAATAACGCCGCCTACCTGAACAGCGTGGCCGTCCATATATTTTGAGGTGGAGTGAATAACGATATCAGCGCCCCATTCGATAGGTCTGCAAAGAACGGGAGTAGCAAAGGTGTTGTCAACGATAAGGGGAACATTGTGCGCATGAGCGGCCTTTGCCCACAGCTCAATGTCAAATACGGTGAGAGCGGGGTTTGCGATAGTCTCACCGAAAACACACTTGGTGTTGGGCTTGAAAGCGGCATTCAGCTCTTCTTCGGTGGCATTTACATCTACCCAGATGCACTCAATGCCCATTTTTTTGAGGGTGAAGCCGAAAAGGTTGATAGTTCCGCCGTAAATGGAAGAGGAAGCAATGAAGCTGTCTCCTGCCTCGCAGATGTTCAGGATAGACAGCAGGGAAGCCGCCTGACCGCTGGAGGTGCACATTGCAGCTGCGCCGCCTTCAAGAGCAGCTATCTTCTTTTCAACAGCATCGGTGGTGGGGTTCTCAAAGCGGGAGTAGATAAGGCTCAGTGTGGGATCGTCAAAAACGTCCGCAACGGAGTTGGTGGAATCATATACATATGTAGTGCTCTGAACGATAGGCATAACTCTGGGTTCGCCGTTCTTGGGGGTGTAGCCTGCGTGCAGGCATTTGGTTTCAAGCTTTGCGTTTTTTTTCATTTCTTTCAAGGTAGTGACCTCCTGTATAATATAATGCCGTCCCTGCGGTATTTTGTGATAGACATATCTTTAATAGTATATCATATTTTGGAGGATTAGTCAATGATGATAAAAATATTCTGAGGCTGCGCAGTTTTTCGGGGTGACAGCACACGGATAACGCATATGGGTATGGAAATCAAAAAATTTTTTATCCAAGAAAGTGGCTTCAATACGTGATTTTTCGTCCCTCAGAAAAATAATTTGAGAAAACTCGAAAAAAATTGCAAAAAACGCTTGACAAACCTGAAAGTATCTGCTATAATATAAAAGTCGCTGAGAGATACGACAGAAAATAACAAGAAAACCAGTATGGAGAAGTCGCCTAGCCCGGTTTATGGCGCACGACTGGAACTCGTGTATGCGTTAATAGCGCATCGAGGGTTCGAATCCCTCCTTCTCCGCCAATGGCTCCTGCAAGATTCTTGCAGGAGCTTTTGTTTTGTATGATATCCGCAGAACTGTTATGATAATAGTCCTGCGGATTTTTTTGCCTTTGCAAATTTTAATAAGAAATGTAATGTTTTGAAATTTATTGCCAAAAACGCTTGCAATCAAAACTGCACTGTGTTATAATATGAATAAAAACACAACTGTTGCTTTGATAAATGTGTATATTATGACGTAATAAACTGCGTAACTACAGCTTTTGCCTGATATATGCGTTGACAAACAACTTAAAATTATCAAGAGGCGATGTTATTGGAGTACATAGCACATAAGGCAGATGACGGCAGGGAGCAGTCAGTAAAAAATCATCTTGAAGATGTAGCGAAGCTGGCCGAAAAATATGCCGCAGGATTTCTCGGTTCAGCCGCTTATACAGGAGGGCTTACGCACGACATCGGAAAATATACGTTGGCTTTCCAGAAGCGGATAAACGGAAGCGGCATAAGGACAGAGCACGCCGTGCAGGGCGCAGCGGAATGCGGAAAGTTATTCGGCGGCAATATTATCATCGCACTTCTGCAATACTGCATTGTGGGTCATCATTCGGGGCTTCCGGACGGCGGTGCAAGTGCGGACGGACCTGATTCACCCACTTTGCAGGGACGGCTCAGCCGTGCAAAAAAGCTTGAAAGCGGTGAGGCGTATAAAAATGAGATAACAATTTCCGCCCCTGATGATTCACAGATCATCGCCTGCATGAATGAGATTATGCACAGTTCCCTGAGTGACAAAGAGAAAAATCGTGAGTACATGGAGTTATATGCTTTTATGACCAGATATGTTTTCTCGTGCCTTACCGATGCGGATTTCATTGATACCGAGACTTTCTGCGATATGCAGGCAGAACGAGGCATGACAGGCGATTTTGAGGAGGCTCTCAGACGCCTTGACGCTCATATGTCAGGCTTTAAGGCGGATACCAAGGTCAGGACCGCCAGAAGAGAGCTGCAGCATCAGGCGTATGAGCTGGCGCAAAACGGTTCATCTGTTGAGCTGCTGAATATGCCCACAGGCAGCGGAAAAACGCTGTGCAGTCTTAAAATTGCCCTTGAAAAGGCTGTTAAAGACGGCAAAAAGCGCATTATATATGTAATACCTTACACAAGCATAATCGAGCAGACGGCAGAAGAATTTGAGAAAATTCTGGGTGACAGCGTTGAGATACTCCAGCACCATTCCAACTTTTCCTTTGACGTTGATAAGGACAACAAAAACGATAAATATGATGAAAATGATCTCACTGTCTTGAAAATGAAGCATACCGCCGAAAATTGGGACGCCAAGCTTATAATCACTACCAGCGTCCAGTTTTTTCAGTCATTGTATCATTATAAGGGCAGCAGACTGAGAAAGCTCCATAACCTGGCAGACAGCGTGATAATATTCGATGAGATACATCTGCTGCCGATAAAATATCTTCAGCCATGTATCCGTGCAGTGGGGTACATCACAAAGTATCTGAGAAGCACGGCTATATTTCTGTCAGCGACAATGCCCGATTATACGGTGCTTTTCGGCAGATACCTTGGAAACGATTTTACTCAGCTTATTACAGACAAGACCCATTTTGCGGATTTTAAAAAGTGTCAATATATAGACCTTGGCAAAACATCTTTTGAAAATGTGGTAATGAAGGCCTCCGAAAGTATGAGCAGCCTTATAATAGTAAACACAAGGGCAGAGGCTCAGCAGCTGTATAAAATGCTGAGCGGCGTAAAGTACCATCTTTCGACATATATGATACCCGAGCACCGTTCTGCGGTCATTAAAAAGATACGTCAGCACCTTAAAGATATTGCGGATAACGTGACCGATGAGAAGCTGACGGTAGTTTCCACATCGCTTGTTGAAGCAGGCGTTGACTTCGATTTTCAGACAGTTTTCCGTGAGCTTGCAGGGCTTGACAGCATTTTGCAGGCAGGCGGACGATGCAACCGTGAGGGCAGCCGCTCCGATGGCTGCGTTTATATTTTTGATGCAGATGACACACCCCATAAAAATGATGGCGATTTTGACACACGCAGGAATATAGCTAAAAAACTGCTTGAAAAATTTAGCGACATTACAGCACCTGAGTGTATAGAAGCTTATTTTTCCGGGCTTTTTGAAGATTATGATGAGCTTATCCAAAAGAACAGTATTTATGAATGCAGCATCGGTAAGAGCCTTATGTCAATACCTTTCCGAAAATATTCCGAAAGTTTTCAGCTGATAAATGATGATGACAGCATTGCAGTAGTGGTCGAGTATGACGAAAATGCTTCCGAGCTTATCGCCAGACTGAGAGCGGGCGATATGAAGGTCAAGCGTAAGCTACAGCGCTACAGTGTTCCTGTGAAAAAATTTTATTTTAATGAGCTGATGAAAAGCGGACTTATAAGCGAGTGCAATGGCGTGTGCCTGCTTGCAAACAAAAACTATTATACTGATGAAATGGGTCTTGACATAAATACTAATCTGGATGCACAGAACATTGTATGATAATAAACAGAGACCCTGCGGACTACGCAGCAGCCCGCAGGGTCTCATCTCTACCGTTTGTGTGATAGAATACTTATACATTTCTACTCACTGCACAAAGTACAGACTATCTATGTTTATTATAATACAAATGTCTAAAAAAAGCAATGTATCTTTATGTAAATTTACTATTGATTTTTACATATTGGCGTTATATAATTTTATCAAGGTCAGCAAGCTGATAAAATACATATACGAGCTTAAAGTAAAAAGGAGTGATTTAATTGAGTTTCGGAATCAAAATAATAGTTGAAGGCGATTATGCCTGCTTTACCGATCCTGCTTCAAAGGTGGAGAGAGTGAGCTATAAAGTTCCCACGCCCGGAGCAGTGGAGGGTATTCTTAAATGCGTTTATTGGAAGCCTGCAATACGCTATGTGGTTGATGAATTGGTCGTGTTCAACCCCATAACATATGTGAACATTCGCAGGAATGAGCTGAAAGAGAAGGTATCCTATCAGGCGGTAAAGCAGCAGATGAACGGCAGGGGAGACCCGATAATGTACGCCTCCGAAAAGAGGACACATACACAAAGGTCGGCAATGGTACTGAGGAACGTGAAATACGGCATATCGGCGCATTTTGAGCTGACAGGGCTTAAATCCGACCATGCGGACGAGGGCGATGAGAAGCATTACAATATTCTCCTGCGCAGGCTGAGGAACGGTCAGTGCTTCAGGCAGCCGGTGCTTGGCAACAGGGAGTTTTCTGCCAGAAAGATAGAGCTTGTTGACAGCTTCGACTATTCTCAGGTATCGGACGAGCTTATGGGTGATGAGGATCTGGGCATCATGCTCTATAAGATGAATTTCAGGGACGGCGGCAAGCCGCTGAACGGTAACTGGGACAAGCCTGTTTTCAGTGATGCGGCTGATGCGGTTTACTATCACCCTCATATTGTGAATGGTGTTATTGATGTGAAGAAGTACAGGGAGGAGGGGCTTAAATGCTGATAAGGTCACTGTGCGATTATTATGATATCCAATCAGCACGTGGCGAAGCTGCCTCGGACATTATGTCCGAGCAGCCCGTCCACTGGATGGTAATGCTTACTCCCGACGGCAGAGTGGTCGATATTATAGATAAGCGTATTGAAGAATCTGTTCCTCAGAAGAACGGCAAGGTCAAAATTGTTAAAAAGCCTATTGTGGTTTCTCTGCCCAAAAGGACACAGAAAACGAGTATTGACGCAAATATTATCGAGCACAGACCGCTGTATATTTTCGGACTTAATTATGATGCAAAAATCGGTCTTACGCCCAATGACAAGACCGATAAGGCAAGAAAATCCCATGAAGCATTTGTAAAGAAGAATCTTGATTTTTTTGACGGCATAGACTCGGAGATCGCAAGAGCATATGTTAATTTTATAAAGAACTGGGTCCCCGAGAATGAAACGGAAAATGAGCAGCTGAAAAAGCTGGGCAAGGAATATCAGGGAAGCTACTATATTTTTGCTCTTGACGGCAGTCCTGAATGTAAGCTCCATAAAGATAAAGCTGTGCTTGCCAAGTATGAAAAGCTTATGGCAAAGGCTGCGGCAGAGACTGCCGAAAGCGATGACGGCATTATGATGTGCCCCATAGAAGGTGAGAGGCTTCGTGCCGCAAGAATACACGACAAAATAAAGGGCATAAAGGGAGGCAACTCCGTAGGTGCAGTGCTTGTAAATTTCAATAGCTCTGCGTTTGAGTCATACGGAAAGAGCCAGTCAATGAACAGCGGCATTTCCGAAAAGGCGATGAAAAAATACACATCGTCTCTCAATAAGCTGCTTGCCGACCCCATGCACCATATATATTCCGATGATATGACAGTCGTTTTCTTTGCGATGAAGCATGATGATAAGGCTGAATGCGATTTGTTTAACGGCTACTTGAACAGCAGTAATGGAGTTACCGAAGATTCGACAAAAGCCGATGTCAAGGCAGTGTCGGAAAATATTTATTATAAGGGACAGACGGGAAATGCTCAGGTGCTTGACAAAGATGTTGATAACGGAGTTGATTTTTTTGTTGCAGGCTTTACGCCAAACAGCTCACGCATCTGCCAGAAATTTATGGTAAGGAACAAATTTGGAAAAATAATCGACAACGTAAAGCAGCATCAGCAGGATATGGCTATTTGCGGTTCAAACGGCGAGATACCCTTGTGGAGAATAAACAATGAGCTGGTTTCGCCCAAGGCGTCAGCACGTAAGAAAAAGGATAACGATGAATCCGGAGCAGCTAAAGGGTCTGATCTTCCGATATCGCCCACGTTGCAGTCAGATATGTTTCAGGCAATTCTCAATGGAACAAATTACCCATATACTCTGCTTGAAACTGTTGTGCGCAGGGTTTGCACCGACAGTGATACCGATAGCAATAATAAAATAAAAATAAATGAAGTCCGTGCAGGGCTTATCAAGGCATTTATAAACAGAAAAGCAAGAATTAACGGAGATAAGGAGGAGATCACCGTGGCACTTAATCCAGAAAACAAAAATCCGGCATATCTTTGCGGCAGGCTTTTTGCCGTGCTTGAAAAGATACAGCTGGAAGCTGCAGATGTAAAGCTCAACCGTACTATTAAGGACGCATATTTTTCATCGGCATCGTCAAGGCCTGCGCTTATTTTTCCAAGGCTTATTGACCTTTCAAAATTTCATTTGAGTAAGCTCAGCGAGGGAAGAGCAATATATTTTTCAAAACTTATCGACGAGATAATGGATAATATCGAAGATAATTTGCCGGCAAATCTTTCGCTTATTGATAAGGGCAATTTTCAGGTAGGTTATTTTCATCAGAATTCTTATTTTTTTACCAAAAAGGATAAAAATGAAGAACCCGAAACAGTAAATGAATAATAAAGACCTGCAAATAAAAGTCAAGCCCCAAAAGAGCGAATTTACAGATAATT